>JACCDV010402241.1_pt1 | contig 18351 bp, 21 predicted proteins | sample 7446131 | NCBI WGS metagenome assembly JACCDV01 (sample SAMN15323448, study PRJNA562643) | freshwater metagenome | isolation source: river surface water | place: USA:Blue River Watershed | collected 2017-08-17 | reverse complement strand
CTATCGTTGGTATCGGCATGCGCAGCCACGTGGGTGTGGCAAGCAAGATGTTCCGCTCATTGAGCGAAGAGGGCATCAACATCCAAATGATCTCGACGTCTGAAATCAAGACATCGGTGGTGATCGACGAGAAGTACATGGAACTCGCTGTGCGCGCGTTGCATAAAGCTTTCGATTTGGATCAGCCAGCAGGCTAAGTTAGGGCATAATACGCACCTGCTGGAAACGTGACCGAGTGGCCGAAGGTGCTCCCCTGCTAAGGGAGTATGGGGTGTAGAGCCTCATCGAGGGTTCGAATCCCTCCGTTTCCGCCAAGCAACATTGAAAGCCCCGACTCACATTGTGCTTCGGGGCTTTTTCTTAAAGAAAGCACACCCCTCTGGGGCGCTTGAATTTACTGAGTTTTTCCTGTTTGGCCCGCTTTGATGCTGGCTATCTGCAGTCCTTCACTTACTTACTGCGTTTGAATCATGCCCTTTGCTTAACCGCTTAGGGGTCGTTTTGCTGTCTTCTTGGGTGCGCATGCGTGTCCATGAAGCCGGTGGTTCATGTGGGTAACAGAAGGGGTAAAAGCGGTCGATACCCGCAGTGCTCTCAGCTGTTACCCGCAAATCGGGGTAAATATGCTGACAGACGTCCAGGCCAAAAAGGCTAAGGCATTCACAAATCACTACAAACTGCCAGACGAGCGGGGCCTTCACCTGCTGGTAAAGACCAACGGTTCAAAACTTTGGCAACTGCGCTACAGGCACCTAGGTAAGGAAAAAACTGCATCTTTGGGACAGTACCCAGACGTCAGCCTTGCTGAAGCGCGAGAAAAGCGCGAAACGCTAAGAAAGCTCATAGCCAAGGGGGTCGACCCCATATTGGCTAAGCAGGCCGATAAAGAAGCGCAGAGGGTGGCAAGCCTAAGTACCTTTGAAGTCGTTGCACGACAGTGGTACCCACATTGGAGTGCCAATAAGCATGCTCGGCACGCTGAATATGTTTTGGCTCGGCTCGAAGCAGATGTCTTTCCTGCTATTGGTCATAGGCCTATTGCGCAGATTCAGGCCCCTGAACTTGTTGCTATGGTCAAAAAGATTGAGGCGCGTGGCGCTCTTGATATTGCCAAGCGCTCGCTTCAAACGACTGGGCAAGTATTTAGATATGCCATCGCACATGGGCTGGGCGGTGCAACCAGAAATCCAGCGACAGATATAAAGCCACTCGACGTCCTAACCCCGCGCCGCAAGCAGAACTACGCGCGGCTAGACCCAAAAGAGTTTCCAGCCTTGCTGAGGAAAATCGAAGCCTACAACGGATCGCCCATCACTAGACTGGCCATGAAGCTGATGTCACTGACCTTCGTGCGTACAGGGGAGCTGATCAATGCTAAGTGGTCTGAGTTCGACCTAGAAGGACAGCGTTGGGATATACCAGCTGCGCGTATGAAGATGCGGACGGCGCATATCGTGCCACTCTCCAGTCAAGCTGTTCAGGTTCTGTTAGTGCTGAAAGAAATTTCAGGTCACCGCGATTACCTGTTTACAAGCGAACGCGATTACAGCAAACCGATGAGTAACAACACCATTTTGGGTGCGTTGAGGCGTATGGGGTATGCCGGTCAGATGACTGGGCATGGGTTCCGTGGCCTAGCGTCTACGCTGTTACATGAACAGGGATATGACCATCAGCACATTGAGCTGCAGCTGGCTCATCAAGAACGCAACTCAGTTTCTGCCGCATACAACCACGCTACCTATTTGTCTCAAAGAACTCGCATGATGCAAGACTGGGGTGATTTCATCGAAAAACAAGCTAGAAGCAATGTTCACCAACTCCAGCGGGCTGTCGCATGAATCACGCAGTTATGTACAAAAATATTTTGAAAATCGTTGATGCTGGCATCCGACATGGCTCACGTAAATGTGGCCGCAAAACAGGTGATCTGGAATATGACCTATTCCTACAAAAAACGCGAATCTTCAAAGATGCGTTGATGAGGTTTCCACTAGCTGATCGCAAGCTTTGGCTAAAGCAAGTTGATGAACGCAACCAAGACCTCATCGACCACTTTAAGCGGCTGTCCACTGAGGCACGAACTGCTTCGTGGAAACGAACCTGTGCAGGTCGTATACCAAACCGGCAAGTTAACCAATCGGCTGAAAAACGCAAACGCCGTGAAGCAGTCGAAAAAATCGTGCGTGAGTTAGACGCTGAGAACCAACGAGCCACTGCAAAGGTAGTCAATAGGAGGTTGGCGGAGAGCTATAAGTACCTTGCTACCGTGGCAACAGACACCCTTAGAAAAGAACTGAGTTCGATAAAAGCGGCACGCCAGTCTGGTTGTTAAAAGTTCATACCTATCGTTGGGGCTTCATTAACTCATGGAGCCCCATATGAACGAAAAAATTTCACATGATTCAAACCGTAGCGCTTCGCTTTATGCGTTGCCAGACTTGCTGGTTAGGGGGAATTTTTCTAAGTCGCATGTTTATAACCTGATGGCACGCAACTGTTTCCCTAAGCCAATGCTTGTCTTAGGTCCCCGGTTCACTAGGTGGTCAGCTGCAGAGTGTGACAAGTGGTTTGCCAATCCAACTCAATGGATCGAATCGCAGAAAGAAAACGAGTCAAAGGGTGCATGATGGACACGCTCAGCTTCCTCAAACTAATCTTGCCGGAAGATGGGTATAAGTTCGTTGGTCTGAGTCGTGCTGGTGGAAGTGGTATCGCCCACAAGGCGTATGAGTCACTGGAGCTGATGGCTGATGCCATCGCTTCCTACGACAAGCAAACTAACTTAACTGTCTATCACGCATGTGCTGCGTACAAAGAGGCCAGCTACGAAGCCGTAGTCAATGGCGAAACTAAAAGGAAATATCGTGGCCAGCCCAACTTGCTCAAGGCGAAGTCGCTATGGTGCGATATCGACTGCGGTGAAAAGAAAGCTGCAGAGGGCAAGGGTTACGCCACCAAAGGCGATGCTGTCAAGGCTATCGGTAGGTTCGGTGCTGAAAAGGGCCTGCCCGACCCCATGATCGTAGACTCAGGTGGCGGTATCCATTGCTACTGGCCACTGACTAAAACGGTAGGACCGAGGACGTGGAACTTGATGGCCACGATGCTCAAGGCTGCGTTCAAGGAAGCCGGACTGCTGGTCGATCCGACGCGTACTGCTGATATGTCATCGGTGTTGCGTCCTGTGGGTTCCCACAATCGCAAGCCTGGGCGTGAGGTGCGGGAGGTTAAGACAAAGTTCGTCCCAACGTTCGTGGTGCCCGAACAGCTGTTCAAGACACTCAGCGAAATTACCCAATCCGTCGAGCTGCCGCAGAATAACAAGTACGCCGAGCATGTAGTGCTTAACGATGACTTGACCGCGCACTTGGCAACGCTGGTTGAGGCTTCAGTTGACTTTGAGCTTGTCAAAGCAGGCTGCAACGTAGTGGCTTGGGCATCAGACCCTAGTAATCAAAATAATGTTGAAGAACCTTTGTGGCGAGGGCTACTTGGTATTGTGAAATTTTGTGACGAGGCAAGCCAGCTCGCACATCAAGTCAGTGCACATCACAGCAAATATGACTCTGACAAGACTCTGCAAAAGCTCGAAGGCTGGACAACAGGTCCCACGACCTGCACCTATTTCGCAAGCTACAAGCCTGACTTGTGCCGTGCATGCAAACACATTGAAGCGGTGGCAGCATGAAGTTGCCGTCCTTCAAGTCACCTATCGTCCTGGGCCTGAGCAGAACTGCAGCCACCCAGCAATACACAACTTTCGGTTCACAAAATCAGCGTGCCTTCACGCGTGCAGAACTTGAGAGAGCACTTCCAGACTGGTCTGTGCGCGTTGTCACAGACCAGGACGGGTCCTCCAGTCACAAAAGACTCAGGCCATACAACACCACGGCAAATATAGAGGCCGTGATCAGACTGTACGGTTGGGTTGCTCGCTTCAACATCATGACCAAGCGTACAGAGTTAACGCGGCATGGCGTTGTAATTCCTGGTGATGACATCGAAAACACTGCTTTGGTCCTCCTGGGTGATCATGTGGTCTTGGCAGGGCTGACGCGTGAAGGCCTCAATAAGTTGGTTGATGCTGTCGCTGTTAAAAATAGTTACCACCCAGTCTTGGATTGGATCAAGCTCAAACCTTGGGATGGGGTTTCTCGTTTGCACCTGTTTCATCAAACCCTGCACTTGGTACAGCCTACTAAGGCCTTGCTGCGAGCAAAGCTAATGAACTGTTGGGCATTGCAGGTGATAGGCGCAATGATGGAACTCAATGGCATTGCGGCAGCTGGGGCTTTGGTTCTGTCAGGGCCACAAAACTGCGGCAAGAGCTATTGGGTTAGGCATTTGTGCCCAGTCCCCGGAGCCATCGGAACCGGGTTACACCTTGACCCCGCTCAAAAAGACAGTGTCTTGGCGTCTTTGCGTTATCTGATTTCCGAACTCGGCGAAATCGATAGCACCACCAGCCGAAGTCATACCGGCATGCTCAAGGCTTTTTTGACCAACGGTAAAGACGTTATCCGTCTTCCCTACGCGGCGAAGGATACCGAATACCCACGACGAACTGTGTTTGTTGGCACGGTAAATGGCACGGGCTTTCTTGTCGATGACACTGGGAACAGGCGCTTCTGGGTTCTGGAAGTAGATCGCTGTAATGTCCTTTCGGCGGATGATATGCAACAGGTCTGGGCAGAGTACTTGCATATATACGAGCAGGGTGAACGATGGCATCTTGATCAAGCCACCTTGGCGGAGTTGAATGCATCCAACGTTGATCACACTCGCATAGACCCTCTCCGCGAGCAGATAGCTACGCGTTTTGATTGGGGAAGCGTTAGCTGGGCTGTAGTGAATCCTTCGAATTGGCAAGCATTTCCCGAGGTGAAGTGGGTAACGGCTACTGATGTGTGCATCTTGGTAGGGAGGGATCAGCCTAGTCGTGCAGATTGCACTCGTGCTGGGACGATCGTGCGGCAACTTCAATCGGATAACGTTAGCTCAGCTGGTGCTATTAACTTCAAGTCTGTCCTGCGTAAATCAAATGGTCTTACCTTGCTTGGTGTTCCAGCCAAAACCTTGGCACAGGGGGCGCAATGACCAAGAAAATACAAAATCAGGGTGACCATGGGGTGACCTGCTATAAACAATTTGAGGTGGATACCCTGAAGGTCACCCTGCCCGAAAACGGCATTTCTCAAAGGGAAATCCCTTTGCCGAGTTCATTTAGGGTAACCCAGGGTAACCACTTTTCAGAAAGTGGAGAAAGTAAAACAAAGGCGGTTGGAGCGCGGCCCCAGTTGGATGATGGAGAAATCGAGCCCTTTATAAGAAATGGTCACCCTAGAAACCCTGGTCACCCTATGCAAGCTGGCATGAGTCCAATGCAGCCACCAGTGATTGGGGCAACACTACGTGAGTCTGTCAACCGTCTCGTTCGTGAAGCAACAGCCACAACCACCATGGCACCACATGAACATGCAGCGACTGGCTCCATCACAGATGACTATGTCACGGAGATCACTAGATGGACCCAGCGTTTGACACCGGCACAGCTTGGTCGCTGCTTTTCCATGGAAGAGGTCATTGCGCTTGCAGGCTTGAAAGGTCGATATCGTGACTGCGCATCGGTTAGGTACACAGGCGAAGCCCTCAGACGTTCTGGCTTCAAACAAAAGCGCGACTGGACAGCAGCAGGACGCAACAAACGTTACTGGGTAAAGGAAATATTGTGAAAACTCGCACCGAACAAACAGTCGGAATCCAACATCAACTGGATCAATTGGCAAATTACATGGCGGTTGTAAATGATGTGGCTATGGAACTTGAAATTGCTTGTGGCTGGTATCACGATTCATCCCTTCAATACGGTGGCCCTCCTAGTGTCGATCAGTTAAAAAATCACGCAGCTCGACTGCGAGCGTCATATGGCGGTATGGTCTGCGCTACGGGGATTGATCCGTGTGAAAAACTTCCTTCTACCATCGAAAGGTTGAAGCAGACAAAAGGGACAAGCCGTGATAGTTGAAGTCGTTATTGGCAACATAGCCAACCAGCCGGACATTGATGCAGTGGTCAATTCGGCTAATGGGAACTTGCGACTTGGCTCTGGTGTCGCCGGGGCCATCCATACTGCTGCTGGTTGCGAGCTCGAAGAATACTGTCAGCAATTTGCACCTCTTCCGCATGGTCAAGCCGTCATCACTCCGGGGTTTAACTTGCCCAACAAGTGGGTGATACACACACGGGCAGCGAACTACCTGCTTGATGACAACGCTGAGCTAATCCTTAAACAATGCTTTGAGTCAGTTTGGAAACTAGCTGTGGAGAACAACATTAAGTCGTTGGCGTTTCCAGCAATCGGAACAGGCGTATTTAAAGTACCTTTGAACATTGCCGCATCAACTACAGCTGCATCTTTGAAAGCTCATGAGAATGATGGCGTGGAGCTAGTCCGCATTTGCGTGATGGATACGAAATCTCAAATTGCGTTTTGGGATGCGCTCAGTGATAGTTCTATAGACAATATTTGAAAATATGAGTAGAACGATTATTTAAGCTTGGCAGATTGAAAGTAAATATCTCATGAACGGTAGAAAAATAAAATTTCAGCAAATCTTATTGGCCACCATACTTGCACTTACAGTTTTGAAGCTACATGCTCAGGAACTTGTTGTACTTGAATGCAATGGGGAGGACGGGAAGTGGGTAGGTACTGTAGAAATAGATTTAAAAAATAAGAAACTGAAATATGACAACGTATTTGATAAGTTTTCAGTTGAGCGTTGGAATGAATTTAAGAAAGCATATGCGCTTAAAGAAAATAAGGAATTTGAGCCAATGAAGTATGAAGTGCCTAATTATGAAATAAGGAAAGATACAAATTCAGAAATTCATGCAATGCCATTAAAATCTTTTTCAATGAGAGGTGATTTGTATATAAATCGCTATACGTTGACTCTTAAGGAGAAGTATGGTGAATATAAGTGCCAGAAAAAACAAAAAGAATTTTAATTTTAATAATTAATAAAGGTGGTTCAATGATCAGATTTGTATTTAAATCAATATGCAGCTTATTGTTTATATGTATTTTCGTTTCGCCTGTTTATGCTCAAGAGTGGGTCCCAGTGAGTACGAATGAAAAATTGACAACATATATTGATATAGTTTCAATAAAAAATTTTGAAGGATTTTCAAGAGTTTGGACCATCCAAGACTGGAAGGTCGCTGATAAATATGGAGTTTACTCATATCGTGCTTTACAAGAATTTGACTGCAAAAATATTCGTATGAGAACACTAAATATGACAGCGCACACTGGGCATCTTGCTACCGGGGACATCCTAACAATTATTTCTACTCCCAGTGAGTGGGTCTATTCTCCGCCTGGAACAATAAGTCACGTAAATCATGATTTTGTTTGTTCTAAATAGTTGCGATATTGTTTCATTTGAGTTTTAAGAATGGTATTCGCAATTATAACTATAAAGAATGACTATGCGTAGTATCTTTAGCGGACGAATAATAAATTAACATTGAATCAGATTGGTATATGACTACACCCGGCCCGACTCTAATTAAAAAGTGCAACCGTTGCGATGGGTTAATGAAGCAAAGCACTATTGCTTCTGGTAACACCTTCGGTGCTCGATACTGGACAGATGGCAAAGTTGATGCGACCATGCTGCCCTTGACTCCTAGTGCCGTTCGTTGTCCTCACTGCCATGCCTTGCTTTGGGCTTCGAGCTTGGAGGAGGTCGGTGAGATTCCTGGCCCCCGAGGGTTTGGTGTTCCGCGTCCTGAATACGACCACTCCTATGATGCTCTTCCATTCATTGAGAAACTGGAGGCTGATGATTACTTGATGGCTTTAAGGAAAGGGGAGCTCCCTAAAGATCAAGAGGCATATCTCCGCACCATGTACTGGAGGCTGATGAATGATCCCCGCCGACGAAGTCAGACTCCAAACGTATTCAACGCGGTAGAGCAAGAAAACCTTAGAAGCTTACTTCAACTTGTATCAGCAACGGACGAACCGAGTCGCTTGATTCGTGCGGAAATATATCGTGAGTTGGGTGAATTTGAGGAGTGCGCAAATGCCCTTGACTACGACTTTTGCGATGACTACATACCTGCTGCGGTGACTATTTACATGTTGCAAGAAGAAAAAAACTCTTCTGTCGGGGAGATTCATTCCGAGGAAATGGATGTTGTCACTTGGCATTACCACAGGGACCAGAAGAAGCTTAAGCCTATTGTTCCATTTGATCCAAGTGGACCTCCTGTTTTTAAGATCAAGTCACGTGAGTGGTGGATTAAGGTGTTGGGCATGCTTCAACACAATTGGGCCCTGATTGAGGAGGGTGTTGATGGTTCTGCAATCGTTTATTTCTTCCATGATGGGGAAGTCGGCATGGCGTGTTATGGATACTCAAGAGCGCAGCTCAAAGGACGCTATGCGATAGTTGATTCGTTAGACTTTAAGTCAGTTCAACTAGCAAAAGAAGCGCTAGTAAGAAATGGATTTAGGCTTCATGGGGATGAGGAGCGACTTGGCTCTGATGTGAAACCTCGCGGTAACTTTTACGATGTCAGGCCGTTTGAGGATGGTGTCTACACTAAGCAGGGAAACTGGCTAAGGTGATAATTATCTGTACAATTAATGTATGAATTTTCCTAAAAATCAAACTTCAAACAAAACATTTGGGACATTTTTTTCTGTTCTTTTTCTTTTGATTGCTTTTTATTTTTTAATAAATAAGAGAGATTATTTTTGGTATTGTCCATTTTTTATTTTGGCAACTATTGTTTATTCGTTGCGTACTTATTCGGAAAGGTCACTGCAGCCATTAAATGATGGATGGTATTGGATAGGGTGCTTTCTTGGTCAATTTTCTAGTAGTATTATATTGACAATATTTTTTTATTTATTATTGTCACCAATAGCGGTATTGACAAAATTTTTTCATCGCGATGTTTTACGTTTACGAACACAGTCGAATGTTGAAAGTTATTGGGTGAAGCGAAGTCTGGATGATAGATCTTATTCTGACTTTTTTAAGAATCAATTTTGAGATTATTATGGACTTTTTGTTAGAGTTTTATAAATTTTTGAAATCTAAAAAGAAGCTATGGTTGGCCCCATTGATTTTTTTTCTAATTATAATAGGTGGCTTATTGTTCGTCGCTCAGGGTTCTGTAATTTCACCATTTATATACACGCTATTTTAATATGGTAATTCTAGGAATATCCGCCTTTTATCATGATTCGGCTGCATGTCTTATAGTTAATGGCCAAATCATTGCTGCGGCACAAGAGGAGAGATTTACAAGAGTTAAGCATGACCAAAGCTTTCCGGAAAATGCTATTAAATATTGCATTGCAGAATCTGAATTAGGTGCAAATGATATTGATTACGTGGTTTTTTATGACAAGCCATTTTTAAAGTTTGATCGATTATTTGAGACATTTATAGCTTTTGCACCAGCGGGATTGAAGAATTTTATTAAAGTAATGCCGGTCTGGTTGAAGGATAAGTTGTTCCAAAAGAAAATAATATTAAATAAATTAAATGATTTTTTAGGCGAAAGGGAATGGGGCAAAAAGCTACTATTCTCCGATCATCATCTAAGCCATTTGGCATCAGCCTTTTTTCCCTCTCCATTTGAGGAATCCGCAGTATTGACAATGGACGGTGTTGGTGAATGGGTCACAACATCTCTGGCTATTGGTCGGGGAAGTAAACTTGAAGTTGTAAAAGAAATTAACTTCCCTCATTCACTTGGACTTTTATATTCAGCATTCACATATTATTTGGGATTTAAAGTCAATTCTGGAGAGTACAAGGTTATGGGTTTAGCTCCATATGGGCAGCCAATTTACAGTGATCTTATAAAAAATAATCTAATTGAAGTTAAGAATGATGGATCTTATAAATTAGACATGAGCTACTTTGGATTCTGTACTAATACGGTGATGACTAATAAAAAGTTTCATAATTTATTTGGTGGAGAGCCTAGGATACCAGAAGAAACGTTAACTCAACGCGAAATGAATATAGCAGCTTCTATACAAAAAGTATTAGAAGATGTTGTATTGAATATTGCAATTTCGATAAAAAAAGAAACTGGTCAAAAGAATTTATGCCTTGCTGGAGGAGTTGCACTAAATTGTGTTGTAAATGGAAAAATAGTTGAAGAGGGTATTTTTGATAACGTATGGATTCAACCTGCTTCGGGTGATGCTGGTGGGGCATTAGGCGCTGCACTAGCGGTCTACTATTTGATGCTCGAAAATCCAAGGCGCCTTAATCCAAACGATGACATGAATGGTGGATATTTAGGCCCCTCATACAGTCAATCCGAAATTGAGACTAGGCTTTTAGCTGCAGGTGCTAGCTTCATAACTTTGGACGATAAAGATCTAATTGATAAGGTGGCGAGCGAATTAGCAGAAGGTAAGGCTGTTGGTTGGCACCAGGGAAGAATGGAGTTTGGACCTCGTGCGTTAGGGTCACGATCAATAATTGCAGACCCTCGATCGCCCTTGGTCCAAAAGCAACTAAACTTGAAAATAAAATACCGAGAATCTTTTCGACCCTTTGCTCCAAGTGTTATGGAGGAATATGTTGATGAATGGTTTTCTATTAAACAAAAAAGTCCCTATATGTTGTTGGTTGGAAATGTATCGCCATCCAAGTTAATACCTTTGTCCAGTTCTGACCAAGTCTTAACTGGTTTAGATAAGCTAAATTTACAGCGTTCACTAATTCCAGCAGTAACTCATGTTGATAATTCTTCAAGAATACAAACTGTCTCAAAGTTAACAAATAATAAATTTTGGGATTTGTTAAATAAATTTTATGAATATACAAAATGCCCAGTCTTAGTTAACACATCATTTAATATTCGTGGTGAGCCGATAGTATGTACGCCTGAAGATTCATTTAAATGTTTTATGGGTACTGAAATTGAAGTATTGGTGGTTGGCAATTGTTTATTAACAAAAGATAGTCAAGACCCATTGCTGAAGATTTCTTATTTCGATTCACATAATTTGGATTAATATGAATTTATTTATGCGTCAAAAGTTAAAATCTTTTATATATTACTTATTTATATTTTTAATCTTCAGTTTGTTGATTTGGGCTGCTGAGTTACTTCTTGGGCGTACAAATGACGTTGAACGCAAGAGATCTGAACGTGCACGTTTTATTTCGGAAACTGCTCCGTTATTAATTTCGTCCAATCATTTGCTAACAAATTTGGATCACACATTTATTAATGAACAAAGATCAAGCGCAGACAAAAGACATTTTAGAACTGATTCTTATGGTCTGGTGCGAGGAATTGAACCCGAGAATGATGACGCAGAATCCTTAAAAGTACTCTTTTTGGGTGGATCAACAACAGAAAATAATGAGGTAGAAGAGGCATTTCGATTTCCCTATCTTAGTGGCGAGCGACTATCAAGTGCTACTGGTGCTAAAGTGATTGGCGTTAATGCAGGAGTACGAGGGCACACAACTCAAGATAGTATTAATGTATATCTAAATCATCCATCGCCTCTTATTAAGGATTCTAAAGTGGTTGTTATGATGCATAACATCAACGATCGTCTTAGACTTTCAATAGATGGACAATATAAGTCCAGAATCGATAATTCTTCTAGGATTGATTTTTTTGGATTGGTTGATTCAATTGTTGGCGTAGCTTTTTCGCTCAGAGATTTCTTGGTCTACAACACAAACATTGGATATTTAATTAATGAGTTTGTGTTTATTTTTAATAATGGGAGCAAGAATGGTGCACCAGTATTTGTAAATGAAAGTGTACTAGAGCAACAGCCTCCATTAACAGATATTCAAGTGGAAAAATTTGAACAGAATTATAAAAATTTCATAGCTCTAACCAAGGCAAATAAACAAATTCCTGTTTTAATGACGCAGCCACTTGGCAGAAAATCTAAAAATCAAGAACAGTTTAATGATGCTATTAGACGTATTGGTAAGTTTGAAAATGTTGAAGTTATAGACTTGGCTAAATATATTGCTGATATTGATCAATATAGTTTGCTTTTCTATGATGACGGCATTCATTTTAATAATGATGGGTCTAGATGGGCTGCTGATGTAATTGCAGAAAAATTAGCTAAGATTCTTTATTTGAATTTTTTAAATAGTAGAAGCAGTAATTGTGTAGACTTACGATTCAAAGGTAAATCCTTCTTAGACAAGTCTCCATACGAAAATATCTTTCCAGGTCGTTATCCTAGTTTTAACAATAGTGAAGATAAATTATTATTCCAGCACAATGGCAAAAATGGATCTTTGTTGGCGTTTCTTGATATGAAAACTGGACTTGTTGTTGAATTGCTTAAAGACATTAATCCTAATGCGTTAGAGCATCCAACATGGTTTGATGACAACTCAATCTTATATACTAAAAATTCAGATGTATCTAGAGAAAATAGAGATGTTTATTTATTTAATTGGTACTCAGGTGTTAATAAGAAAATAGTTAATGATGTTGGTTTTTCTTCGGCAATTCCTTTTGTTGATAAGGATGGAAAAATTTTGTTCGCTGGTTACAGAAATACCAAACTTGGCCCCACTCCGCCATCTATTTATCTGATGAAAAACTTGGAAAGTATTCCGGAGAAATTTTATTCCAACGATTTTGAGAGCTGGAGGCCGATCTATTCAGGGGACAGGGTTCTCTTTATCAATAATCAATCAGGTAAATATCAAATTTATGAAGCTGGCCTCATTGATGTAGATAAAAAAAGTACGCAACTTTTTCCGTCTGAAGGGGTGCAATGGGATCCAGTTTCTTCATTGGATGGAAGATACATTGCTTATGCCGAAAAGAAAGCTTCAAACTTTGATATATTTATTTTTGATAGTAAAAAAACCACCAATAACATTAAACGTATCGCTAACAGTTCAGCTGATGAGTGGGATCCAAGAATCAGTCCTAAAGGCAAACATCTTCTTTACTCAGTTTCTACCCATTTTGGCGACCAGATCCGTGCAAAATGCATAAAATAGTACTTAAATTTCAATTATTATTATTTTATTTCTTGCCTTAACCTCTTCCAATCTGATATGATTTTTCAAACTTAGGAGTTGACCATGAAGAAATTTTTATCTGTCTTTGCAGGAGTTGCCGCAGCTTTTGCTGGCCACGCAAATGCTACTGCTGTTTCGAGCACTTCCCCTTCCATTGTGGATTCAACTCACGTAAGCTCGCAAGGCTCTGCTCCTCTTGCTGAAAACATCGCGATTGTTGATGACAAGGGTGATCAGTTCAACTTCATTCTCAAGAAGTCTGACGACACAGGTTTGATGATGGCGTATCACTCTTCACATTCTTCACACTCTTCGCATCGCTCACATTCATCTCACTATTCCAGCCGTTAACTCTTGTCTTTTTTGTGTTAGTCCGCTTATTAGCGGACTTTTTTTTACTTAGAAATTCATCATGAAGCTCGAAATCGACGAACAAATTTATTGTCTTGAGGCCGTCCAAAAAGCTTCCTATAGGTTTATTGATAGGCTGACGATTCTTGTCACTAGGGTTGATGGTAGGTTGATTTGTGAAATAGATGCTGTTGAGGGAGTTGCGGAACTGTTTGATGCAAACGTTGCAAACTTCAAGAGAGAGCTTCTAGATCAACAACTCCGCAAGCAAATTAAGGATGAGACAGAGCCTGCTCGTAACTTGATCCTTGCTTATGCGTTTTCTCGTACAGGTCTACAGGGATGAGCAAGTTCAGCACGCTTGACAAGTACGTTAGCAAAGAAGGACATTACGAGCTTCTGCCATTTCGCTTTGAGTCACTGGATGGCGACGATGTAGTTCTGACAAATTTTGTAGGTGAGTTCGTAATTTTGAAAAGAGGAAAGTTGGATGAAGTCGTTCATAAACGGCTTTTGCCTTCAGATGAAATTTACTCCCTTTTGCGTACAAGACATTTCATTAAAGAGGCATCTGACACAGCGAGCATTCAATTGCTGGGGCTTAAAACACGTACGAAGTACAGCAACATACGTAACTTCACGAACCTGCATTTGTTTGTAGTTTCTTTGCGTTGCGACCATAGTTGCCCATATTGCCAAGTGTCACGTCAATCGGAAAACAAAGCCGCGTTTGACATGACCGAGGAGACCGCCGACCAGGCTCTAAAAATAGTCTTTAGGTCGCCAAATCCAGCAATCAAAATTGAATTTCAAGGCGGAGAGCCACTCCTTAACTTCGATTTGATTCGACACGTAGTGCTAAAAGCAAAAAAAATAAACGAAGTTGAAAAGCGTGATTTGCAATTTGTAATCACAACGACCCTGTCGCTGATTACGGATGAGATCTTGGACTTCTGTAAGGACCATAAGATTTTTCTATCTTCTTCGCTGGACGGTCCCGAAGACTTACACAACAGAAATAGACCACGACCCGGAAAAGATAGTCACGCGCGCTTTGTTGAAGGCTTGCAAAAGGCAAGGGACAAGTTGGGATACGACTCAGTTTCTGCATTGATGACTACAGCGCCCGCTAGTTTGCCAAGAGTGCGGGACATCATCGACGAATATTTGAAGCATGACTTGGATGGGATCTTCTTGCGTCACTTGTCGCCCTATGGTTTTGCAATCAAAACGAAAAGCTTCGACGCTTACAACGTAGACCGCTGGCTTGAGTTCTATCGAGAGGGTCTTGATTACATAGTTGAACTTAACAAGCAAGGCGTTCGCTTCACAGAGCACTTTGCATCATTATTGCTCACCAAAATGTTCACATCTAGCGACCCAGGGTTTGTTGATTTAATGAATCCCACTGGCGCAGGCATTTCCGCCGTCGTCTTTAACTATGACGGTGACGTTTATGCGTCTGATGAAAGTCGAATGCTTCGTGAAATGGGGGATACAACTTTCAAGATCGGCAATTTACATACGAACACATACGAAGAGATCTTTACATCTGAAGTACTGCTGAACGCATTGGATGACTCTTTTACGATGTCCGCACCTATGTGTAGTGACTGTGCGTTTGAACCTTGGTGTGGTGCTGAACCAGTTTTCCATCACGCTATTTTTGGTGATGTTCTTGGTCGTAAGCCTGAGTCTGAGTTTTGTAAACGAATCATGGGCGTTGTTCGTCATCTGTTAAAAACAATGCAAACAGACCCCGAAGCTAAAGAAATTTTTATGCGATGGGCTAACAAATGCTAACGCTCTCTGGTCGAGTCATTAAGAAACAATCCGCTGTTATGCCTTCAGGTCCAAGGCTATACAGCTTGTCGACAAATGCTAATCTGCCTTTGGCTTTACGCAGCAAGAAGGCATTTCTCATAAAAGAACCTGAGGCCGTACCAGCAGGTTTTGGTCACTACTTTCACCTAGAAGGTGTTGAGGCGACATCCATCTATCCCGGAAATACAACGCATCTTGGGAAAGAATTTTCTTACTTTGGAAATGATGATGTAGTCAGCCTTAGTGCTGATGGTCGTATCCGTTCCATCTATAGAGCAGACTCGAATCACAACAGTATTCTCTTAACTGAACAGTGCAACAACTATTGCTTGATGTGTTCACAGCCACCTAAGCGTGGCGATGACAGCTGGTTGCTTAAAGAAGCGTTTGAAGCCATTCGACTAATTCCACGCGAAACAAAAGTACTTGGGTTTACTGGTGGCGAACCAACAATTTTCGGGCAAGAGTTCATAAATTTGGTCCAACATACGAAGAATTGGCTGCCGCACACAAGCCTGCATATTCTGTCAAACGGCCGATCGTTTGCAGACGAAAACTTTGCATATGAGTACGCCAAGGTGCAGCATCCAGACGTGATGGTTGGCATTCCCGTTTATTCGGCTGATCCAACGATTCATGATTACGTCGTACAAGCTGAAGGTGCATTCGATGAAACGATTCGAGGCATTCTTAACTTAAAGCGTTTTGGCCAGAAGGTTGAGATCCGAGTAGTTCTGCATAAGCAAACATACAAAGGCTTGCCAGAACTTGCTAACTTCATTGCAAGGAACCTACTGTTTGTAGACCAAGTTGCATTGATGGGTCTAGAACACACAGGCTTCACACGAGCAAACATTGATGCGCTGTGGATTGATCCAATTGAGTACAAAGATGAGTTGAGTGAAGCTATTCGTATTTTGAGTAGCTACAGAATCAAAGCGGCCGTTTACAATCATCCACTATGCCTAGTAAATTCAGATGTTTATCCCGCATATGTCAAGTCAATATCTGATTGGAAGAATGAGTTTCCCTCTGAATGTGAACCTTGCACTAAGAAAGCAGAGTGTGGCGGATTTTTTTCATCAGGTTTGCAAAACGGTTACAGTCATTCAATCAAGCCATTCACTTAGCCCTAGTGTCTTATTGTTAAGTGTACTAATCACATTCAGCTCTGGCGCGTTTGCACAAGATTTGCTCTTATTTGGAGGCCCAAATCATGACGAATATCTAGGTTGTTTAAAGTGTTCTGACAGCAGATCAGATAGTGTTTGTAATGGTTTTGGAAAATTTGGGAATGAGTTCTCTTCCAATATGTGGAATGAATTCTCCTCTCCATACGGTAATGAGTTTTCTAGTTCAAGTCCTTGGAATGAATTCTCTAGCAGTAAGTCTGTACCCGTACTTGTTGATAAAAACGGAAAGTTTTACGGCTACTTCACAATCAACGATACAAGGTCTGATGCAGTCAGATTCTCATCAGATTTAGCTAGGCTGTATAAGAGACATAAAGGGAACCTTGAAAAACTTCGAGAGTCGTTGTGTCAAGCGATGAATTGATAGGAATAAAAATGGGACTCTCAATAAGAAAATCTACAGCACTTGTTATATGTTTGACATTTCAATGTCTGAATGTTCTCGCGCAGGATATGGCGACTACTGAAGCGGCACTAAATCGCTTAGACAATGAAAGTCGCGACTGGGTTCAGAGTTCATGTCCTAGGTCGCTTGGGCCTTCTCTGTGGTTGAACTGCGTAAATAGAGAGATTGCTGCAGTTCGAGCCAAATCGACACAATACGAAAGCATGAGTAGTGAGCATCTTGCATGGATAGAGCAGTCTTGCCCGAGGTCATTAGGTCCGAGCTTGTACAAAAATTGTGCAGAACGTGAAACATTTGCAATCAAATCTGGAATTCCTCAAATGAGCCAATTGCCAAAACGTGAGAGGGATTGGATAGCGCAAAGTTGCCCAAAATCTCTTGGCCCTAGCCTATATAAAAATTGTGTCGTGCGTGAAGGCCGGGCAATGGGAGTAAATTTAAATTAGCTGATTTAGAGACTTATCAAAAGTCCACGATGCCTGTTTTTTAAAAAAGCTGCAAATTGCCGCTTTGTATTTATTTGTGTGGCGAATATACACACGTTGCTAAAAATTTACTTCGTGATATGAGTGATAGGTAAACACTCCCGGGGGGGCTTTGTCATTTGGTCCACCCCCGTACCCCCATGCCCCACTGATGTCGCGTCAATACCTGTAGTGACTAGTCGCAAACCCACCGTGCCGGCTATATGTATCACTAACAGGAGTTGACCATGAGCCGCAAACACTTCATCTTGATCGCGCAAGCAATTCGCAACAACATCCCAGACCGAGAACTGCGCCAGATTCTTGCTGAGTCCTTGATCACTGGACTAGCTGCATGCAATCCGAACTTCAGTGCTACTAGGTTTCTTGATGCTGCTGTTGGGGAGTGACGAAGTGATACTTTACATTCGGCCCTTAGGGGCCGTTTTGTCGTTGTGCATTTACGTTTTTGCTAGCACTTACAAGTCTTGATTGGTGTAGCTGCTGTAAACTGAAAGTCCCGTGAAGTGCTTCATCAAATTTTGCGGGTATCAATTCGGGTAATGAGTTGAAGGGAATTTGCCAAGGTCTTCTCAGTCGTTGAGGTGGGACGGATGATGTGAATCCCTCCGTTCCGCCAAACATGTTGGTATAGCTGGCTTCTTAGGGAGTCAGTTCAAAATTACCACAAGCATTACCACGGAGCTGACTTAGGTTGGTTTCGTGGTTTTGTCTTTCTGGACCTAAGAAGTCACCCCTAACGACACCTCTAATTCATCATCCAGTGGTAGTTGATGGGGGGGGCTTTACAGATTAGCCTAAGGTGGTGAGGTACCTGCCTAGACACACAAAAGATAGCTGCATAGATCTGCTGACACTAGTAATGCTTACCTACTTACCACTACCAGTTGTTACTTCTTATCAATCCTTGTCTTAACTCCGTCTTTGACATGCTTCATCCATTTAACATACATCTGCTCTCTTAACCAGTCTTCATGATCAACTGTTGTAATGAATGAATCGTGTACAGGAAGGACAGGAAT
>JACCDV010966448.1_pt1 | contig 18360 bp, 19 predicted proteins | sample 7446131 | NCBI WGS metagenome assembly JACCDV01 (sample SAMN15323448, study PRJNA562643) | freshwater metagenome | isolation source: river surface water | place: USA:Blue River Watershed | collected 2017-08-17 | reverse complement strand
TAGAGGAGAGGTACCTCGGGAGGCTCAATAGGGCTCATCCACAGAAATGTGACATGGAATCCTTGCCAAATTCGGTGAAACCTTCGTTCGCTTGCAAAATGAGAACATGGCAATACCGAGCCAAGCCTTGATACACAGTATCAAGGAAGGTGTAGAGACTAGATGGTAAGTATCTGACTTTGTGTAAGCAAAAAGATAAAGGTATAGTCCAGACCCCAAAATACTGCACAGCAGTATGTAGCGAAAGCTATAGTGGCACGCATAACCTCCAGACCCCGGTTCGATTCCGGGACCCGCAACAAATACAAAACGGCCACCTTCACGGTGGCTGTTTTGTATTTGTTGCGGGTCAGGAAGCAAATTATTTTGCTTCCGTCCGGAATCGAACGGCCGCAGCGATGTGAGGTGACTTCGCAGGAGCCGAACCAGCGAGGCGGGGTCGAGAACACTTAGTAGATTAGGAACGTAGTGAACTAATATACTTAGTGATTCGTGACTCGATGGAGGAATAATATAAAATTATAATTAGCGAGAAACACAACTATTGCCGTTCCAACAAGTATTGGAAGTATGACACCAACAAGTTTTATCTCCGTGAACTAAGTCTGACTCTGCTGTCATTTTATTACCCTTACAGTCCAATTGACCCCAATACGGCGCCCAACCACCACCACTAGCCTTACACAAAGCCACAGGGTTATTGAGCTTTCTGTTTTCATTATCAAAATATAGATACACACCACTGGCACTAATCAGTAATAATCCAAAACAGATTAAAAGTGTCTTTTTCATTTACCACTCCTAATGATGCCCATGCCCTCCTCCCCCATGACCATTGTCTAACAGTCCAAGCTCTCCAAACACCCGTTCGTAGCGGACGATAGTCTCGCGAGCGAGTTTGTGAGTCAGTACGAAATCAACACCACTGTGGGCAATTTCATTACGAATCTTGTGCGCTTCCCAGGCATCATCAAGGGTCTGCATTGAAGCTGGTGAAATACTCCGGAGTCGCTCGCCAAGTGAAGTGCCGGCATAGCCTTGACGCTTCAGTGCCTCATCAAGAATGATATCGGCTTCGATAATCGCAAGCTTCCAATCATTTGGGTTTTCTGAGTTGATATGATTTTTCATATCATTAAAGCGATTGGAAGTAGCGCCACCCATCATCTTACGGCGATAGGCTTCTTCTTCAGCTCGAGTGTGATGATCTTCTTCCTCGTAGAGTTCCTCGACACTGACTGATGCGTACACATACAAAAAGAGGAAAATGGCCGAGACAATATACGAGATGATGGCAAAAACTGTCCAAATACTACCAAAGACCGTCATTGTTTCATCTTGGGTAAATCCGGCAAAAAGACCATCCGAGCCGAAAATAAATCGAAGGAGTGGTGTGAGTATATCGTACCCCACCCCCTGGAGAGGGGTGGTACTCGCTGCAACTATGATTTCTTCATCAGGCATATGAGATTATGTGACCTGGTTGGCGTCGTAGACTCGTACTCCGATATCAAACAGTCTCGCTTCGCCACCATGTGGTGCTATATATTGTACCCCAACCGGGAGTGATTTGCCGTCTCGCTCCACAGTTCCCATTGGGAACGAGAGGGCTGGGACACCGGTGAGATTTACCGGTACGGTAAAGATATCCTGACGATACATCGAAAGCGGATCTTCTTGGGCGCCGATAGTAAAGGCTGGGGTTGGTGCGGTCGGCGTAAGAATAAAGTCGACGTTCGCAAAGTGACTGCGGAGCTCTGCGCGCATTGCTTCACGTACCGCTTCAGCCTTGCCGTAATAGGCATCGTAGTAGCCTGAAGACAACACGTAGGTACCAAGGAGGATACGGCGCTTCACCTCGGCTCCAAAGCCGGCCCCACGAGACTGTTCGTAGACTTCAAGAAGGTCTTTGCCATCGACTGATAAGCCGTAGCGAATGCCATCGTAACGAGCGGTATTAGATGATACTTCCGCCGGCATCACGATATAATAAGCGGCCAATCCTTGCTCAAACAGCGGTAAGTCGATATCAACGACCTCATGGCCGACCGCTTTAAGCGTCTCGATATGAGACTCGAAGGTAGCCAGCACATCAGCATCAATACCGTCCTGCAAAAACGTGCGCGGGATACCAAAACGGTAGGTACGTTTCACCGGTACGTCGCCATAAGCGGCTTCAGGAAGAGTCGTCGCATCCATCTTATCCTGTCCAGCAATAATCGAGTGTATGAGAGCAGCATCAGCGACACTATTCGTAAGCGGTCCAGCCTGATCGAGTGACGAGCCCATCGCAATGAGTCCATAGCGTGAGACCGCACCGTAGGTCGGCTTAAGACCCACCAGTCCGCAGTAACTGGCTGGCTGTCGAATCGATCCTCCGGTATCGGTACCGAGAGCAACAGGCACGGCACCCATGGCGACCGCCGCGGCTGAGCCACCAGATGAACCACCGGGAACGCGACTCTCATCGTGCGGATTGCGGGTGATACCAAAGGCTGAGTTTTCGGTAGAGCCACCCATGGCAAATTCATCCATGTTGGTAGCACCAACAATAATCGCACCGGCTTCTTTAAGACGAGTGATGATAGTCGCGTCATATGAGGCGATGTAGTTCTCAAGGATCTTTGAAGCGGCTGTCGCTTTTTTGCCAGCTACTAAAATATTATTTTTTATCGCCACCGGTACACCAAGGAGTGGCGGTAAGTCGGCCTCACCAGCAGCGTAACGCTCCGTTGCGGCGGCAGCTAGAGCAAGCGCCTCCTCTTCGTACGTTTCGAGGAAAGCATGGATGTTGGTATCTTTGGCTGTGATAGTGGCAAAGACCCGTTCGATTTCGGCGGTTGGGGTGGTTGTTTTGGCGCGGTAGGCAGCGGCTAGATTAGCAATGGTAGACATAAAAACTATTCGCCTTGATCAATAATCTTCTTCACACGGACAAATGCTCCCACCCGATCTGGAGCGGCCGCAAGGAGAGTTTCGGTGTAACTACCTGGGGTCACCGTCACCTCGTCTGGTCTAAAGACATTGTGCACAACGCCAATTTTCTTTGGCAAAGCCCCGTCGCCAGCAATCGCTGAAACGGTACTGACATACGCCAAAATGGCGTCGATTTCCTGACTAAACGCGGTAGCTTCACCATCGGTGAGCGCCAGACGGGAGAGATTCCCGAGGTGTTTGATTTCTTCTACGGTCATAAAGCTTATAGCGCCATAATATCACTTCCCGTCTCCCTTCGCTATACGTGCCAAAAATTCTGCTTCAGTGAGCGTCGGTACCCCAAGACGCATCGCTTCCGCCGCTTTGCTACCAGCCTCTGCCCCGACGACCACAAAGGTGGTCTTTTTTGAAACACTGCTCGCAACGGTGCCCCCGTGGCGCCGGACAAGGTCTTTGGCTTCATCGCGGCTGTAACCCAGAAGGGTACCGGTCACCACTACCGTACTTCCCCGGAGTGCCTGACTCGTCGTCACAGCCACCTCCTCAATCACTAATTCTTTGAGGAGTTCATCAAGGAGTGCCCTGTGCTCCTTTTGCTTGAGCCACGTCACAAGTGCTTCGGCCACAATACTACCAATCCCGTGAATAGCTTCGAGCTCTGCCCCTGTTGCTGCACGTAGTTGTTTAAAATCTCTAAAATGATCAGCGACGAGACGAGCAGTTTCTTCGCCCACCCCATCAATACCGAGAGCAACCAGTACGCGATACATTGGTTGGTGTCTGGCGGTTTCAATTGCTTTAATGACATTCTCAGCCGACTTCTCTTTAAAGCCTGGGAGCGATAAAACATCAGCAAGACGGAGTCGGAACAGATCAACCGGTGAACTAATGAGCTCAGCCTCAAGCAGCGCGTCTATAATCTTTGGCCCTACTCCGTCAATATTAAGGGCGGCTTTTGATACAAAATACGATAGTTTAAGCTTCAAAATATCTGGTGAATCGAGCACCACACAACGATACGCTGCCTCGCCCGGGATACGCTCGATGCGACCATCGCCACCACAACCAGCTACTACCTTGGGGAAGGTATAGACTTTGGTTTTGCTCGGCCGCAGCTCCATAACCACACTCACTACCTCAGGAATCACATCCCCGGCTTTTTGGAGTACTACCGTGTCCCCCACACGGACATCAAGCCGTTTGATCTGATCTTCATTGTGTAGAGTAGCGCGCGCCACGGTTGAGCCCGCAATCCGCACCGGGCGGAGGTGTGCTACGGGTGTAATCACTCCCGTGCGGCCGACCTGCAAATCAATCGCTTCCACAATAGTGGTCGCTTGTTCAGCTGGAAATTTGTAGGCAATACCAAAACGTGGTGCCTTGGCGGTGTAGCCAAGCATACGCTGTACCGGACATTCGTTGATTTTGATTACTACTCCGTCAATACCGTACGGGAGGGTGTCGCGTTTATTGGACCAGTGCTGATAGAAAGTTTCGATATCAGCGAGTTTGTTGCAGTGAGTAGCATACGAGTTGGTTGGCAGACCAAGTGTCGCTAACAAAGCGTGTTCGTCCATCTGTGTTTCTGGCGTAACAAGCTTGGTTCCATTTGGAACAAAAAGATCAATATCATAACAAAAAAGCGATAGCCCACGGGCACGAGCAATCTCTGGATCAAGTTGACGAAGCGTCCCCGCTGCAGCATTGCGAGCGTTCGCAAACAATGGTTCACCGGCTTTGGCTTGCTGCTCGTTAAGTACTGTAAACGCGTCGTTTGCGAGCAATACCTCACCAACACAAACAAGGTCAACCGGGTGCTTAAGCACCTCGGGGAGACCCTTAATCGTGCGTGCGGTATGTGTTACGTCCTCACCCACCACCCCATCACCACGCGTCACTGCGCGCAGAAGCACCCCGGCTTGATAGGTCAATACAAGCTTCAAGCCATCAATCTTGTGCTCTGCCACATACGTATAGGTAGTTTTGGTATCAGCTTCGCCAAGAACACGGGCAGCACGTTCGTCCCACTCCGTGAGTTCGGCATAGTCAAAAACGTTATCAAAGGACCACTGTGCTACCGCATGGGTAACTTTGGTGAAGGCCGCCACGGCAGCTGCACCTATCTTATCGGCAGCCTTGGCCGAGCCCTTAAGTTCAAGCTCAAGCGCTCGTAGTTCAGTCACTAAGGAATCGTAGACTTCGTCAGCAATCTCAGGTGCGTCATCTTGGTGATAGCGCTTTTGGTGGTACGCAACCAGCTTCGTAAGTTCTTCTAGTCGCTTTTGCGAAGTGGATTTTGGCATGATTGCTAGAATTCTAGCAAAATTTCACGTCTTACGGTACCCGCGAGACCAGTATCCGTGCAACCGCGGTTGTAGCCAATTACCTGTGCCACCGTACAGCGGGCACCTGGGCTACAGGTCTTGGTGTCACCTTGTGGGAAGCCTTGGTACATTGTATGGAGATTTGTAATCTCAAAATCACTCGTTTCGGTATCAGGCACAATCATCACGAGCATATCAACAACACTACAGCGATCGCCAGTCCCCCAGGTGACTTCTCCGAGATACCGCCTCAGCTCACCATTACCGTTGATTGAAAGACCGCCATTTGAGACCAGGTCGAGTTCTTGGGTGCGACTAAAACATTCAAAATCAATGGTATCGAGCGGGGTTCCGACTACCTCAAATGAGGTCGAAGCCACACGGCGCACATAGCGAGCACACTCAAGACCAGCGTTTGCCGCATGAAAAGCAATCTCTGAGTCGCGCGCAGTGACGGTGAGATTAAGCTGCTTAATCGTGAGTTCAATGACCGCTAGCGTAATTGAAACTACCGCTCCTACCACTAAGAGTGTCATCAGAAGCGCAAAACCATTTTGTTGTTTATGGCGTATCATAGACATTTGTAAGATAGGTGACTAATTCAACCTTTTGACCAGCGATCAAGCTACCGGTACGCCACGTCACTGTTGACGTAGCAACCGCTCCTTGAATACGTCCATTAGCGGCCGTAATCATGCCGATTTGAATCGTACGAGTATATGGTGTCTCGGTGTTACCGGCGGCGGTATGGGTGTACCGAGCACGATTGGTCGGCGTACTAGTATTGAGATACAAGCGACAATTAGTGAGTGTTGCACAGTTCGTTACGGCGTAGGTCGGATCAGCATTTGTAGTAGTTAGACCGCAGGTACCAGAAATACAATTAGAAAAAACTGATTGAAACTGTGACCATGGTGGTTGTTCGAGAGTTTGACCATTTATAATGTCCTTAAAATCACGCAGTACGAGATTATCTCGTCCAAGCTGCACCAGCTCAAGCCCCTCTTGAGCCAAGAAGTAAGCAACCACCTGCTCACTACTATACGTCGTACTATTGGTTGAACTCGTCAGTACGCGCATCGGACCAGCCATCACCAAAAGCAGTATCGTAATAGCGACGAGCACCTCGACTAAACTAAAACCTTGATTGGTAGCATGTAAAAATTTCATAGGTCAAGTGAGCGCTGCGTTACAGTACTTTGGAGTGTAAACGTCTTACCACTATCGGTGGTACTTGATTGGGCTTCGAGGAGAATTGATACGGTTGGCTGGACTACTTCAGTACTGGTACCAAGTGGACTCGCTCCGGTCACTACAAAACGCGCATTGGTGATCCGAACGTCGTTTGTCACAATAGGTTCGGCGGCATTGCCCCCGACTTTGCGCCAAAGTGTATTGTTACTAAAATAATAGGCAATGCGCTTGGCACCAGCACCGCCGGTGATACTCTCGCCCGCTTCACGAAATGAAAACCCACTATCACCGGTAATACAGTTACGCACCGCACTAACGCTATTGTATACCCCACTACTACTAACCTGGGTGGCAGTATCACAATAGTACTCACTCCCTGTGCGAATTTCACGAGTTATACTATCAAGCGCAAAAGAGAGCGTGGTGAGTGAGGTTTGTTCACCAACAACACGAGAGTTGCCCGAGATGAGTATGAGGAGTGTCCCAACTGACATTGTCGCGACAATCGTAAAAAGTGCGAGCGATACAAGCATCTCAACGAGCGTAAAACCGTGGGTAGAGCGAGAGAGATTCATACTCCTAATAGGTTACCACACTTATCTGACCGGTATTACTCACCTGAACGCGGCGCACACTACCAACATCACTCGCCGTAATGCCAGTACGAGCAATATCGACATAGGCCACGTTGTCATTCTGCTCTACCCCACTACTGTTATAGTACTTTGCATCAAAGTTTGGTCGTTCAAACAAAATTACCATCTCACTATGGGCAGAAGTATCAACAAATGCTTCACGAACCTCAAACCGGGTATCGAGCTTTCCGGTGAGGCCAATCTGTTCGCCATTATCGTAACGGCCATCTTCATCACTATCACGAAAGAGAATGTACTGATGTTGGGTTGCGGCACCAGTATTAAAATATACACCATACCGGCGCACGGCCTCGTCTCCGCCACTCACCGCCAAGAGCTGTGCTTCACGGAGTGCAAATGCAATCTCGTAGGCTTGATTGCGGAGCAGGACAGCACCATTAAATGACGATTGGCGCGTAATGATGACCGCCGAGACAAGCGCCATAATACTCATCGAGACCATAAGCTCAACGAGACCAAAACCACGATGGTGTGTTCTTTGCGAGCTAAACTGGTAATACATATGAGATAAGACTAAGCACATCAACACCAAAGAGGTATACCAGAAGGAAGGCAATAATCAGAAAAGGTGCAAACGGAACTTCGCTTTTAATTGTAAGGGGTCCGCTCATAAAACGTAAGGTGGATTGTCCCCGTTTGTGGCGCAGCTTACTCACACCAATAAGTCCCAGACTGATGATGGTGCCAATCCAAAACGAGAGTACTATCATTGAAAAAGCCCCCACAAGTCCTAGGAGATAACCAAGTGGTAAGGCGAGTTTCGCGTCGCCATAGCCAATCCACCTCCCTTTTGAAAAATACCAGAGGGATGCAAAAAATCCATAACTGAGTGCTCCGGCCAATAACTGCCACAGGATACGCACAACATCAGACAGCAACCAGTAATCGAGTACCGTAGTAAGAAGTACAAGCAGAAGCAATAACCAGACAAAAAAGTTTGGTATCACCATATGGTAGAGATCATAAACCGCGACAACAACCAAGATGGATACTATCATGACCCCAAAGAGCCAGTACCAGGGTGAGAGCATAAGAGCGACCAACATGAACAAAAGTCCAGTCGCTAGTTCTACCCAAAAGTAGCGACCAGGGATACTCGCACTACACGTCCGACATCGTCCGCGCAGCGTCAAGTAAGACAAGAGTGGAAACAACTCGTACCAATGTAAATCAGTTTGACAGGATAGGCAGTGTGATGAACCACTGAGTGACTTTCCGGTATGGAAGCGGTAAATAACTACATTAAGAAAGCTACCGATAATTACCCCAAAACCAAAAGCCGTAAGAGCGGTGTACCAAAGCGGTATCGTCATGAGCGCATCAAGCATACGTGTATAGTATACAGGAGACAGCACGCTATTACGGCATCTCTTCTACACAAAAAGCGCTCAAAGTGAGCGCTTTTTGTACCTCCAACGACTACCCTATAGACAGGTGTCGTCACTGGCGGCCAATGCAGCTGTTCGTTCTCCACTGTATCCGGTACTATCAGCACAGAACCACTTGGTTGGTGTAGTGTTGAGCGGTGCAGATACTGCCCAAGCGCCACCGGTTGCGTTCACGTGACAAACAAGAACAGTAGCTGAACCAGCAGTAGAAAAGATGTTATCTACAGTAGTACCAGACTTGTTGGCTGCTGCCGCAGCAGTCAAACGAGCAAAGCTCGCATCAGCACACAAACCAGTGTAGGTAGAGGTGGCGGTGTAGTAGATTTCACCCTGCGCCTTCATACTGTTCATACTACCCTTGATTGACGCATCGTTTCCTGATGAACGAGCATTACCAAGTGAAGCAAGCACCGTAGCGGCAAGGATACCGATAATTGCGATCACAACGAGGAGCTCGATGAGCGTAAAGCCGCGTTGTGCCATTTTCTTAAACATAGTTGTTTAAAGCGTTAGGTGATTAAAATCGTGAGTATTCAGACATCAGCTGTATGTCTTAATATTGCACAACTAGGCACGTTGTACGTGACCTACTTCTATTATACGAGCATTGTTTGTTATTCTTCCTTACGCAGTGTGGACAAAACCTATTAGTCACTGAGATAGCCTCGTCAATTGCTGGCAGATACGAGGCGCTGAATCTTGAAGAGTTGAGGCGTATTAGATATACGTTGAAACTTTGAAAGATGAAAGCAACAAAGTAGATGCCTGCAAGTCACGAGGCGACTAGACACCGGTGGTGATGTTATAGATTGGCATCAAAACCGAAGCCAACAACAACCCCACCCCAAGACCGAGCATTACAATCATCACTGGTTCAATAAGACCGATGAGGGTATCAATGGCATTATTCACCTCGCGGCGGTAAAAGAGTGCAAGCGTGCCGAGAATTTCAGACAAACTACCAGTTTCTTCACCGACTCGAATCATCTGTGAGAGCACCGTTGGAATCTCTGGATACTCTGAGATAGCATCGGCAAAGGAACGTCCAGCCTTCACATCCGCCAACGTAGCATTGAGGATTTCGACATACACAGCGTTTTCTACCACCTCACTTGTTACCTCAAGGGCCGGCACAATCGAGATACCGTTACTGAGCATGGTCGACATGTTATCGCAGAGACGAGTCAAAATAAGCTTACGCTTGAGGTCGCCAACGTACGGCACACTGAGCGTAAACTCATCAATAGCACGTGCCCCTACTGGTGACTTAATAAACTGCCACATACCAATGATACCGACACTGATGAAGATGAAGATGACCCCTACCCAGTCAACCAGAAAGTTTGAGAAGCCAATGACGATCTTGGTGTAAATTGGGAGTTCACTTCCAGAATCAACCAAAATCTGAGCTACTTTTGGAATAACGAGCGTGAGCATCAGAATCATCACCACACAAAAGACACTGATAACAAAAGCCGGATAGATGAGTGCATTACGAGCCTTTGAAGCAATTTCGTACGAACGGTCAAGATAGTCAGCGAGGTAACTAAAAGATTTATCAAGCGACCCAGATTCTTCACCAGCGCGAACGAGGTTGACGTAGAAATTTGAAAAGACACCTGGATGGGCGGCTAGTGCTCGAGAGATTGAACTACCGCCTTGCAAGTCATCAACGATGCGGTTAAGGACGTTCTGGAGCATTGGGTTTTCGACTTCGGCAGAGAGGAGGCGGAAGATACGGAGTGGTGAAACGTGCGCCTGGAACAGCGTTGAAATCTGACGAGAAAGAATCACCACTTCTTTGGCTTTGATGGTCTTAAAGAGACTAAGTTCAATATCAAACAGACTCTTTTTGTCATCAACTGGGTCGATGGTGATGATGGTGTAACCGCGCTTTTGCACAACCGTAATTGCCGCATCAATGGTTGATGCTTCGACCTTACCCTCACGCTGGGTGTTGCTACTATCAATGGCTTTGTAAGCAAATAACATAATTAGATAAGCCGCTCAAGGCCCTTTGGATTAGATGAGTGGAGGAAGGCATTTTCAACTGTAATCTCTCCTTTTTGGACAAGCTGGGCGAGCACTCGGTTCATGTCTATCATACCGTGTTCCAGACCTGTTTCGATAACTGAGTAGATTTCGTGGACACGCCGTTCACGAATTAAGTTTGAAATAGCGGTGTTGTTGACCATAAGCTCATAGGCTGGCACCAGTCCACCGGCAATTCGCGGAATGAGACGCTGCGAGAACACACCAATGAGTGATGAAGCCAGCTGGGTTCGAATCTGATCCTGCTGTGCACCTGGGAAAGAGTCAATAATACGGTTGATGGTCTGGGCGGCATCGTTCGTGTGGAGGGTGGCGTATACCAAGTGTCCAGTTTCCGCGGCTGTTACCGCAGTTGCAATAGTATCTGGACTTCGCATTTCACCAATCAGGATTACGTCAACGTCCTGACGAAAGACAGCGTGCAGGGCAGTTTCAAAACTATCCGTATCAATACCCACTTCACGTTGATCAATCATCGCTTTCTGTGGCGTGTAGATGTATTCGATTGGGTCTTCAATAGTGACGATGTGGTCAGCCCGTTTTTGGTTGATACGATTCACCATCGCCGCAAGGGTGGTTGACTTACCTTGCCCCACCGGACCCACACACAAGAAGAAGCCCTGAGTTCGCTCGGTAAAACTATCAAGAATTGGTGGTAGATTAAGTTCTTCGAGACTAAGAATAACGTTCGGGATGAGACGCAGTACAATTGATGGACTACCCTTCTGGTGAAAACCGTTACCACGAAAACGCACTTTACCGGCCGCTTCATACGAGAAGTCGACCTCTTGGCGGTTTTCGAGTCGCTCTAAGAACTCCGGTCGCATGAGTACCTTCGCAAAAGACATAACGTCCGCGTCGGTGAGAATCGGCTTACGCAAAAGCGGAATGAGTGAACCGCTCACGCGAATGGTCGGATGGTTTCCCACCGACAAGTGCAAGTCAGATCCGTGTTCATTGACCACCGATGCGATAAGGAGTTCGAGCTCTTTTTTATAATCTACTGCCATATATATACACTAGCCACCAGTAACAATTTCTTCTACCCGCTTTACTACCTCACTTGGAATTGATTGGGCTTTGATGATATAGCCAATCGCACCAGCGGCTTTTGCTTCTTCTATATCCTGATCCTGTCCTTGATTGGAGAGGACAATAAATTTGTACTTACGGTCGGGATGAATTTTGCCGAGCTCTTCCATCATCTCTACGCCAGTCATACCAGGCATAATCATGTCGACAATCACCAATTCATACGTGTCATCTTGCTCAATAAGCCGTAGTCCATCGGCAGCATGAACAGCAGTGGTCACCTCATGTCCACACTCAACAAACTTAGTGGCGTACATGTCACGCAAAAACGTGTCATCATCGACGAGTAATATTTTCATTACTTATAGTATAGCCTCTCCGGGGGCGGCTGGAGTTGGGTTATCGACATCTCCTGCGGAAGTGGCGTTGATGTCCTCGATGCCAACCTTAGTACCAAAGTTGTTCATTTCTTCAAACGGAATCTTGTGATCAAGGGCTTTGATCATAGCGTCCTCTTGCATTGACATAAAGCCATGCTGACGAGCTTCGGTGTAGATTTGTTCTTCTGAAGCCCCCTTCAAGATCATGCCTTGAATAGCCTCATTGACCTCGAGTACCTCCATAATAGCGACCCGACCCTTCAAGCCTGAGGTACTACCAGGACTGGCGACTGGATGGAGCATGGTGCGATTCGCAGGAATACGATTACGATATTTTTCGGGGAGAGTTTTGAAGGTATCATCAATACGATACTTCATACTTTCATCAAGCGCTTCTTCACGACCGGTACCCGCCTTCAGACGACGAGCAAGTCGCTGTGCAATCGCGAGCTTCAAGGTCGGTGCAATGAGGTATGGGTCAACTCCCATATCAATCAGACGTGGTACCACCCCGATTGCGTTATTCGTGTGAATGGTCGAAAGCACCAAGTGACCGGTAAGCGCAGCCTGAATAGCCAGCTGTGCCGTCTCCTTATCACGGATTTCCCCCACCATAATAATGTCTGGGTCCTGGCGGAGAGCAGCACGGAGACCAGTGGCAAAGGTGTACCCAATTTCAGGTCGTACCTGTGATTGGCTCACTCCTTCAATGTCATATTCAACCGGGTCTTCAAGCGAGAGAACGTTCTGGGTCGCCTTATCGAGTTCTGCAAGCATCGCATAGAGAGTGGTCGACTTACCAGAACCAGTTGGACCAGAGATTAAAATAATACCGTACGGTTCTTTGAGCATTCGCTTGATAACATCAAGATGGTGTCCATCAACACCTACATCCTCCAGTGTTCGAACGCCCTTTTCGTTGTCAAGAATACGCATTACCACCTTTTCACCATGACTGGTTGGCAAAATCGAAACACGGAAGTCAATCTTGCGACCATCAAACGTGGCCGAAAAGCGGCCGTCCTGTGGCTTACGTCGTTCGTCAAGACGCATCGACGAGAGAATCTTGATACGAGCAGACACTGCAAGCTGTACGTTCTTCGGCAATTCAAGACTGGTCTGGAGGACACCGTCGACACGAAAACGCACCACGACTTTTTTGTCTGTTGGTTCAATATGGATATCAGATGCACTCCCATCAATAGCATACCGAAGGATAGTAGCCACAATCTTGGTGACTGGTGCGTCTTCCTTCATGTGCTCCATCACATCAGCTGGTTCATCAACATCACCCCCAACAGACTTTTTATCAATAGTCACATCAAGCTCGCCCTCAAGCGAATCGAGTGCGTCTGTTACATCAGCTTTAATGTTGGCATAAAACGCCTGGGCTTTTTTAATCTCTTCAGGCATCAAGTAGACCAGCTTGTACGGCAAGTTGTGCTTCGTACTAATGAAGTTCAAAACTTCACGGAGCTGCAAGTCATCGGGATTATGTACCCCAACCAAGAGGACACCATTTTCAACATTCAGGGGTGCAATACCGTAGTGCAGGGCTGAATCTTCTGGAATATATGAGAGTACATCATTTGAAATATGAAACTCTTCAGGAATAGTAAAGCTGGGAATTTCGTAATACCCCGAAAAAATCCGTTTTACTTCATCGCTTTGAACACCCAACTCAATCAACAAAGACTCGAGAGGTGCTGCATCCCCTCCGGCTTGACGAGACGCAATTGTCTCGAGCTGATCCTGCGTAAGCAGTTTTTCAGCCACAAATTGATCGAGAACATTCATACTACTTGTTATCACTCGCCACCACCGTTTCTATTCGTCAAATCATCAGGTACCTCAAATAGTGATGTTTTACCAAGTTCTTGATTGGATAATGCAGCGGTATATGAGCGAAGCGATGTAAATCGTTCATCTGTAAATAGACCACCATCAATAGCAACCTGATCCAACTGTGAGCGGCGCTCTATAAAGACTTGCGTCTTCACGAGGACTGCGTCAGCCAGCGGGTCGACTGCCCCCTCAGTAAGGGCAAATTGGTCACCCTGCATAAAGAGTGTGTATCCAAGATACAGCAGTCCAATTGCTCCAACTCCTAAGATTAATTTTTGAAACATACGAACAATTGATTATTCGGTCAAAACCGGTTCAAGCGAATAAGCAACAACCACAATATCAGCACTCAACCGTCCGTCCTCGACAGGTGTGATATCAGCCGTATCAATTGAAAGTTGATAGTTGTTGATTTCAATTGCAGACAAAAGTGCTTTCAACTCATCATAACTCGCAGTCACACCCAAACGGAACTTGGTGGCTATCGGCTTGTTACCCATCGAAACCACCTCAAGTGACGGATCAGCGGCTGCACTTGCTTCACTACCAGCAAATTCAAGGGTCACTAGTTGTACACCAATCTCGTTCACGATTAGCTCGAGGTCACGCATAATGGCGATTTCATCGATGCGGGATGGGAGGTAGCGTTCGAGTGCCTGGATGTTTGAAAGCGGCAAGGCGTCAATTGCACTCGCATGAGAGCGAAGGAGCTCGTTAACATTAGTAACACGATCGAGTTCATTTTGGTACTCACTAATGTCATCTTGTGTAGCGCGGATTTCGGTGACGGCTGGTCGGATATACAAAAGGAGAATTGCTACTGCCAGCACAACCATGAACAGCTGAACAAAAGGTGAATTAGTTATCATATAGTCTCGTCAGTTACCGTAGCTCCTTCATTACTATCGGCCGCGTCGTCATCCTCTCCACTCGTACTGGTTTCACTCGTTACCGCAGTATCTGCGGGGGTGACGGACATGCTGCTATTTGGAGTAAACGCAATGTCACTCGAGAGGAAGGTGAACGTACCAGTAAAGGTTACCAACTCGTCATCACCTTCTTCGGTGGCTGGTGAAAAAGCAATATCTTCAAGGTTTGCTGTCGCCATGGCCGCAGTTTCGGCATTGTAGGCACCACGCTGGAATAACGCAGTATCAAAGTTACTGGCCAGAAGCTCTCCTTCAACATTTAGGGTTCCTTCGTCAAGACGCTTCATAGCGAGTGACCGAAAGCCAGCATTGCGTACCGTTGTTTGTTCAAGGGCTGTAAGAGCTTTCACTACCGACACATGCGTATCAACGAGACGCTCGGCCATCTTGAGCCGCCGATCAAATTCAAGCACTCGTGCCATCTCAGCTTCACTAAAGCCACTAATAGCTTCATCAAGTCTCGTGACAATCTGATCGAATTGTCGTTCGGTGTACATCTGATAGACATAGACCGCCGCCGAGGCCGTTGGTGCTGCAATCAAACAAGCGTAGCTGATGATTGATAACAGGAAAAAATTCCGCGTGCGCTTTTGGCGGATTTTGGTTCCGGTAGTACGTTTCGGAATGAAAGAACTTGAGTTTGGAAGATCAGGCATAGACTTACTCATTATATGTTGTTGCTGCACTTGGCGCGAAATATTACTGTGGACTACTCAAACTGTCTGAGTGCTGCACCGAGTGCAGGAGCAAAGATTGGACCGATCACCGTGAGGGTATCTTCCATAAACGCTGGGTACGCAACTTTGTTAAACGGATTAGTGATGGTGACTTTACGTCCCAGTTCCTGACTAATGAGCGCATCAATACCAAATCCTACTGCTCCCCCGCCGGTAATAATGACATCGGTGACTTCAAAGCCGCTCCGGGTCTGATATTCCTCAATCACTTGGTGAAATTCTTTAATGGTGCGACCGAAGGTGACATGCGAGAGTTTTTGCACCCAACCATAGTCAGCGTCTGTTGGAGTGACCGAACGCTTCAGCGCTTCAGCATCAGCAAAGGAGAGTTGTCGCTCTTCGACCATCTTCTCAGTTACTTTGATACCGCCAGTTGGCACCCGATGCATACGTGCGAGGAGTCCTTGCTCAGTAATATAGAGTTTACTCACACTCGCTCCAATATCGATAACCGCCGTGTTGGGCTTTTCCGCTTCAAAGGTCGAGCGAATAGCACTAAAACATTCGATTTCTGTTGGTGGCCCTGGCAGCTCAACAGTTTGCATCAAATTCAAAAACCGCTTAAGGGCATCGTTTTGGATAGCAGCCAAGAGGACATCACGGGTACCTGGTGCTCCCTCACTATTTACAGAAATTTCTGCCCAATCGAGTGTCACGTCTCCAATCGGTACCGGGATATACTTGCGGGCGTCAACCCGTACGCGTGAGGAGATATCGTCATCTGGTCCAGCCTCAAGACTCATGGTGGTGACAAAACTCGATGACAACGGAATAGCGAGTACCGCCCGCTTCGCTTTCACCGCTGATTCACGAAGGATATCAACCAGCGCCTGCCGTTCCACTGAGGCAGAGAGTGTCACTCCTTGACCAATTGCGCCACCATCACTGTAAGGACCAAGTTGTAACTCACCATAGGTCGTGAGTGTCACTACCCCATCACGCTCTTCAAGTTCAACTACTTTGATTGAAGAAGAGCCTATATCAATACCCACCACACGGTCGCGTGCGAGTGGTCGAGGTGACGCCTTTACAAAAAGATCCATGAGACCCATATCACCGATAATAGTACCACAAGGATGGCGGTATACTGGGTGCATGATTCACATCTGGCAAACGTGTCTTGATTTTTTGTTTCCACCGAGCGAGTCGCTGTTGGTGTTGCGTGCCTTTCGGACCAACGACCCAGGTTCGTACTATGCACCGACCTGTAGCAATCATTGCACCGCACTGTCACACTACAGCGAACCATTTATCAAAGCGAGTATTACGGCCGGCAAATTTGAACATAATGAAGGAGCTCTTAAACGACTTGGAAGACTCCTTAAACACCACCTCACTACTACTGTCTGGCAACCGGTCGATACCATCTTCGTACCGATTCCCCTCCATAGCGAGCGACAGGCTAAACGTGGCTACAACCAAGTTGCGGTATTGCTGAAAGCAGGACTATCCGGCACTGATTTCCGAATCTATCAGCTACTTGAGCGAACCAAGAATACCTCACCCCAAAGTCACCTCGCGCGGACCGACCGACTCACCCATCTCAAGGAAGCTTTTGCCTACCGCTCTTGCCCTATCGATTGGATGAAAATACAGCGGTTGGTACTCGTTGATGATGTCACGACCACCGGCAGTACACTTGAGGCTGGCAAAGCTGCACTCATGCCACACATCCCGAAACATGTGGCGATAGAGCTACTCGCTTTTGCACATTAAGCCGCCGGGTCAATCTGTAACACGACACTCCCCACCTTTCGCCCGCTATCAACCAGCCGATAGGCCGACGCAATCTCTGTAAGTGGAAACACGTGGTCGACAACCGGACGCAATGCCCCACTGACAAAGAGTTGGTTGAGCTCAACAAATTGAGCTGATGTCACCTTGGCGGTACCAATGATAACTTTTGCTTTCTTGAGCTTGCGACTCTGCCACATTTCTTTAATCAGTCCCGACAAGAGTATCGCTGCACCACCTGGTGCAACCAGCGTCTCAATCTTTGGTACCGGGATTTTGTTGACACAATCAATAACCACATCGTAAGTAGCGCCTCGCGTTAGTATATCCGTCTCGGCGTAATCAAGTGTCTCAGACGCACCCAGGGACTCCATGAGCGAAAGATTGTTGCTACTCGTTACCGCCGTCACCATCGCTCCCTGGAGCTTGGCCAATTGCACAAAACATACTCCAACCGCACCTGAAGCCCCATTAATCAAAACTGATTTCCCAGCAAGTTCCAATCCCGTCAAAAAGTGCAGTGCCGTTGTGCCACCAAAGGGCAATGCTGCCGCCTCAATAAAATTCATTGTATCTGCCAACGTGCCCATCGGGGTAGTGTCTGACACCACAATATATTCGGCATGCCCACCCATGAATGATTCAGGCATGCCATATACCCGATCTCCTACCCTATACGTGGCAACACCAGTGCCTACCGCCTCCACTACACCAGCAAAGACCGCGCCAAGTATGCGCTTTCGAGGACCAGTAAAACCAAAAATGAGTCGGACAAACCAGGGATCAGCTCGGCGTAATCGCGCGTCGCCACTATTAACACTACTCACCATCACCTTTATTAATAACTGATTTGGTTTTGTAATAATCGGCTTTGGCACTTCACTGACTATGGCCACTTCCGGACCTCCATATTTTTTGACGATAACTGCTTGCATATGAGAGTAAGTGTAGCAGTTTGAATTTTGTTTGCGGAGGATGTGAGATTCGGTCACTCTCGTGGCTAGATTATTTCGCATGCTCATAATCGAGCTCACTCGCTCGACCCCCACTCGCGTCGACCCAGAGGGTCCCCGACGCTCGGTTCGAATCTCACATCCTCGTGCAACGGCAAAGGCCGCAAACATATCCATGTTTGCGGCCTGCCGATTGCGG
>JACCDV010368889.1_pt1 | contig 18360 bp, 8 predicted proteins | sample 7446131 | NCBI WGS metagenome assembly JACCDV01 (sample SAMN15323448, study PRJNA562643) | freshwater metagenome | isolation source: river surface water | place: USA:Blue River Watershed | collected 2017-08-17 | reverse complement strand
TAAACCGCCGAGGCAATTGCAAAAATAAACCAGCCAAGGTAAGTGTTCCATTTTGAGTAAGTCATGAGCTCAGTTTGAAGTGTTTATGTACTGCGAATTTAACAATAATCGCGCTTGCATACATACGTAGAGAAAATCAGTTTGTTGCCTTTTTATTAGCTAAAAATGAAAGAATTATTTCTTGTCTTGCGGAGAATAATTTGCTAATCTCCGCAAAATATGCGGAGAATAATTTTGTTTTTTAATTGACAAATTCGTCTGAGACTTTTTGTTGAAAGAAAAAAACTTCTTAAATTTGCACACTCGTTGAACGAAACGAAGTTTAATGGCCCATGGTGTAACTGGCAACACGTCTGATTTTGGTTCAGAAGAGTCTAGGTTCGAGCCCTAGTGGGCCAACAAAAAAAGCCTCCCAATCGGGAGGCTTTTTTTATGTCTAAGATTTTCTACTTGAATAATTTCAAACGCTTTACAGTAATCAATGGATCTTGTTCAGGATATGCTTCAAAAATCCCTGACATCATCACCATTGAGATTTCGTTATCAAGTGCAACTTTATCTATTTGCGGTGCAACGTACGTTTTCTTTACTGCGGCTAGAAGGTTATTTTGAGTTGTTTTCATAGAGGTGTAGTTACGAAGAATAAGAGTTATTGTTGCACAAGTATTTTGCGTTCGTCAATGCAAGAAATATAGTTCAGGGTCCCAAAATAAATACCTTTTTGTTAAATATGTTTTACCAAAACAAAAAAGCAGCCCTTTAGAGGCTGCTTTTGTTTCTGTAAGAGGTAATTCTTATTTGAATAATCTAAATCCTTTCAAAGACATCAATGGGTCTTGTTGAGGAAATAATTCCGTTGGCGGATTAGTAGACATCATCACCATTGAGATTTCGTTATCAAGTGCAACTTTTTCAACTTGCGGTGCAACGTAAGTTTTCTTTGCTGCTGCTTGAACGTTATTTTGAGTTGTTTTCATCTTTTTCAATTTTTGCAATAGAACTTCTTACTGTTGGATAAATACTTTGCGTACTTCAACACCAGCGTTTGAATTCAGGGTTACGTAATAAATACCATTAGCTTGTGAAAGCTGTACACTTGTCTCAAGAGTGTTAGTAGAACCTGTGTAAACCAATCTTCCGGCTGCATCTCTGATTTGGATATCAGTTACACCTTCAGTAGAAGCAGGTAATTTGATAACCACTACACCTGCAGATTCTGCGTGTACGTTAGCACCTTTTCCGCTGAAGTTAGCTGAGCTGTTTACTTCGTTGTAAACGTTTGTAGGTACTGCGTCGTCAATCAATTGGAAGTGCAATACAAAACGCTCTGCATTCAATCCTGAGGCCGCATAGAATTCATAAACCGTTCCTGGCTCAAGCGCCTGAATGATTTCTTCTTGCTTGTCTTCTAACCAAACCAATCCGTTTGAAATTTCAAGGTCTTCGATGATGAAGCTATGCACACCTGTAGTAGGTAATTCCATGGTGATAGGTAAAGACTGTTGTTTTTTAGCACTGTTCAAGCCGTTGATCACAATCTTCTTGTCACCAGCTTTTGTATAGAATTGCGGCAAAGTAGCCTGCATCATTTTTTCACCGTCAAGGTTGTCAAAACCATTGGTTGCAGACTCATTGACATAAACGATTAATTGGTCTTTTTTATCAGCTTGTAATAAGTTCATGCGAAGGAAGAGATCTCTTTCATTAGAAGTAGATTTTAGACCAGCTACACTACCATTAAATGAAGTAAAGTGCGCGCGCATGGTGTTAGCTAGTGCTAATGAACCAGAAGTTTGCCCTTGGTTCACACGCACCCAGAATGACTGCATTGGCGGAATGAGGTTACTCACGCCATTACCATTCAAGTTAGTTCCAATACCACCAGAACCTGCAACATAAGTATCAAATACCATAGAAGCAGCCGTGCTTCCGCTAGCCGTTCTGTACCACATAGTGTTGCCAACATTGGTTTTTGTTACCGCATCCCAATCAAGGTAAGAAGGGTAGGGGTTTGAAACGAGGTTGAAGCCTTCTGAGTTCACACCAGAAGTGCGCGTAAGGTTTGTAATATTTACGGTTCCGTTATTGATATTTCCGCCCGTGAAAGTAATTGTAGAAGTGGCTGGAATAGCCTGTGTGTAGTAGCCTTTTCCAACAACCAGGTTTTCAGGAGTACCACTTGCAACGGTTGTCCAAGTATTGGTTGCTTCATCACGCTTTTTAACCACATTTGCTGCATTTGACGCAAAAAATACAGAAGAACTAGCGGTAGCAACTGGACTGCCTAAATACCAGAAACGACCTGTTGGTGTTGAAGTCCCCGCACCGGTGATTTCTTGTTTTACGTTATAGGTTCCTGAACCAGCTAATGAGCTACTTGATCCTTGTACGAGCGTAGCGCCATTTTCTAAAGTAAGGGTACCGTTATTGGTGAGTGTACCGTTAATGGTAAATTGTTTGTTTGAAGGGAGTGTCAATGTAGTACCATTGGCAATTGTTAAAGCAGCAAAAGTTTTATTTTCATTGAACTGAAGTGTTCCGGCATTTAATGTGGTATTTCCAGAATATGCACATGCCGCACCGAGTGTTAAAGCGCCTGCGCCTTCTTTTATGAGGTTAACGCCAGTTCCGTTAATGGCATTTGAATAAGTGGTAGCTGCTGATAAATTTAAGGTAAGAGTTTTGTTATTAGGTACAGAAATTAATCCAGTGCCACCAAGAGTTGTCCCTTGAATCAAAACATCTCCTGTTGAAGTATTGGTACTACTAAGGTTACCATTCAACGTGATTGCTCCACCATATATACTGATAGGACCATTTAAGTTGATGGCAACAGGAATAGTTATGTTAGCATTATTATTTAGCTTACCAATTCTGAAGCTTGTTGCAGTTGAACTCAGACTAAAGTTAGCACTTGTCCAAGTAAGCGCGTTAATAAATGCAGGAGCAAATGGCTCAATTACAACAGCTCCGGAGGTATTGATGGTTAAAGGAAGTGATAAATCGAATTTATTGCATGATATATTTATCGGACTGCTTGAACTAGTAACTAAGGATCCTGATTTTTGACCTAAGAATAAACCGTTGCCAATATTATAATTACCAACAGAGAAACCACTTAAACCTTCTGAAATTAAATTGATTGTACCGCTAGATGACAAGATGTCTACATTAGTAAGACGAACATCTAGATAACCAGAATTTGTTGCTAAACCATTGAATGTGATATTACCTGACCCGGTAGTGGCAAAAATGTGTCTGTTGTTCCCCATCCCATCGATGCAAAGCCCAACGTTTCCAGATGTGCCATTAGCTGCACGACCAATGATTTGAATATTTCCATTTACTGTCTGAATCGTGCTGTTAGCCGAATAGGAGTTACTTCTCCAGGCAGCAAAATCTATCCCAAGTCCCCAATCTCCAGTGGTTAGTGTAGCATTTCCAATCATTGATATGTTTCCGTTGGTGCCACCATTAAAATTGTGCCCTTCAAAATAAAGGAGACCAGTTGGTCCATTTGAATTGTTATTTGCCGTAGCCTTTCCAAATAAGCAGATATCTCCACCTCCAGAATACATGTTGACATTAGCATTATGTCCTAAAGCAGCCGTTGAGGTTCCAATCACAATTCCGGTTTGAACCGCCGCACTTCCAGAGTTTGCGGCGTACCCATCAGGTAAATTGTCATTGGCAACCAAGCCATTGATCAGTGTTGCAGTCCCAGCGTTGGTTCCGCCATCATCTAAACCACCTGCTAGCGTAATTTTTCCACCTCCAGTTGTATGCGTATTGGCAGTTCTGTCTGCTGCAGTCCTAGAATCAATTGTAACGTTGTCATTGATCATAATACCACCAGCTCCGTTATTATCAGCATCTGCCCAAAGTGTAATATTCCCAGCATTAGAAGTAATATTGTTAGAAACAGTGATGGATCCAGTTGATTTGGCTAGGAAACCGGTATTAGTCATCGCAGCGCTTAATCCTAAACTACCAGCATAAACATTTAAAAGTCCGTTGGTAGAGATCGCATTGCTTAGGGTTAGCGCAAACGAATTCCCAGATTTTCCAAGATTGATTACAGAATTACTAGAGCCAAAATTCCAATCATCGTCAAAAGTTAGTGTACCTGGGCTGTTACCTGCTCTCAAGTAAGTGAAATTATTTCCAACAGGTTGAATTGTCAATGCACCAGACGTTTTCAAAGCAATAGAACCTGCCCCTGCATTGTTAACTCGTTGTAAAATTGCGTCAGCTTGAATTGTAATGTTTCCAGTGTAAGGGTTTACACCGTCATCTCCTATGTAAATTGCATTAGCAACATCTAAAGCATAAAGTCTGATTCCATTACAAAATTGACCTGTTGTTGCTCTTGTATTAGATCCAGTTAGGGTAATATTTCCTGTTTGAGAGGTAATATTTACACTTTTTGCGGTGTTACCACTTGATATTAATAAGCCCTCTGCATCATTTACATTTGAATTGTTAAAGTTTGCAGAACCAGAAATAGTAATATTCCCAGAAACAGTACTAATATTAAGCGTTCGTCCAGAATTGACTGCAATGTTCGTTGCGTGTCTTGTTCCATTTCCATTAGTAGCGTTATTCTGATCATAACCAACTCCAGAAATATTGATGTACCCACTTGTTGTTGAAATCTGAATATTACCATTTCTACAACCAATAAAAGTCCCGAAACCAGTTGTATAGCGGCCAAACAATTCTCCTTTTAAATCAATATTACCAGCTCCAGTTGAAATCGTGGTATTATCGATGTCTAACCCATAATTATTATCACCTGCCGCAGATCCTGATTCAAATGAATGCGCAAACACATATAGTTTCCCTCCATTTGTATTAAGTGTACAACCGTAAATCTTCAAGGCAGCAACACCGTCGTCATATATACGCGCTGCATGATCACCTACTGTTAATCCGTTCCATTGTGTATCAACACCACCTCCGGCAATCCAAAGATGTCCGCCGTTTGTATTAATGGTTACACCTGTCATATGTAAGTAACCTTCAACAAATTGTCCGCTTGCATTAGCTGAACGCAGAATAACATTTAGTGCGGCATTAGTTGATGTGATATTACTACCTGCATTCATAGTAATATGATTTTGTGCCTTGATGACTAGTGTACGGTTGGTATTACCCGTATAAGCAATTGCATTGTTAACAATGATGTTTCTAAAAACACCATTAATGTTTGGAATATTTATTGCTAAATCTCCCGTGCTTGCAAGGTGATTTTCAATTACACTTGGGTGTACATTAGCTGATACATTGGCACTAGATACTTGCAGAACGTTACCAACAATGCTCCAGTTGGTACCAGAAGTTCCCGTTTGGCCAGTGTTACTAATGGTTAAGTGTTGCGCTTGACTTGCAAACGCAAGAGAAATAAAAATCAATAATCTTAATTTACTCATAAGTCCATTTTTAGATTGGTCTGCAAAAATACAACCTCTTCTCCGTAGATAAAATTTGAAAATATAGATTTCTTATAGATTTTAATCCAGTAGTTAATAGATCAAAAATGATCACTAAACAAAAAAAGCAGCCTTTGATAGGCTGCTTTTTACGATAAGAGAGATTTTCTTACTTGAACAATCTAAATCCTTTCAAAGACATCAATGGGTCTTGTTGAGGAAAAGGAGATTCAGTTGGTGGTGGCGACATCATCACCATTGAGATTTCGTGATCAAGTGCAACTTTTTCAACTTGCGGTGCAACGTAAGTTTTCTTAGTTGCTGCTTGAATGTTATTTTGAGTTGTTTTCATCTTTTTCAATTTTGCAATTCAACTTCTTACTGTTGGATAAATACTTTGCGTACTTCAACACCAGCGTTTGAATTCAAGGTTACATAATAAATACCGTTAGCTTGTGAAAGCTGTACACTTGTCTCTAAAGTGTTTGTAGATCCTGTGTAAACCAATCTTCCGGCGGCATCTCTGATTTGGATATCAGTTACACCTTCAGTAGAAGCAGGCAATTTGATTACCACAACACCTGCAGCTTCTGCATGTACGTTAGCACCTTTTCCACTGAAGTTAGCTGAGCTGTTTACTTCACCATAGTTTGGTGCAGCTGGTGTGCTGTTGTCAAGGATATTGAAATGTAGTACAAAGCGATCAGCATTGATACCAGCTTCACCATAGAATTGGTAAGAGTATCCTTCTGTAATGGCTTCCATTGTACCTTCTTGAACATCTTCTAACCATACTAGGCCAGTTTCTAATTCAAGGTTCTCGATTTCAAAAGTATGAACCCCAGTTGTAGGCAATTCCATTGTGATAGGAAGTGAATGTTGTTTCTTAGCACTATTCAAGCCATTGATAACGATTTTCTTGTCACCAGCTTTTGTATAGAACTGCGGAGTTCCAGCTTGCATCATTTTTTCACCATCAAGGATGTCAAAACCATTAGTAGCAGCACCATTCATGTAAACGATCAACTGGTCTTTCTTGTCTTCTTGAAGTAAGTTCATGCGAAGGAATACTTTCAACTCATCGTTAGTTGAACGCAAACCAGCAGTTGAACCGCTGATAGAAGAGAAGTGCGAACGCATGCTGTTATCAAGCGCGATGCTACCTGTCGTTTGCCCTTGGTTTACACGCACCCAGAATGCTTGCATAGGCGGAATCAATTTAGTAGCCACGTTACCGCTAAGGTTTGTTCCGATACCACCAGCTGCACCAGCAACATATGTTTCAAAGACCATTGAACCAGCAGTGTTTCCAGTAGCTGTTCTGTACCACATTGTGTTGCCAACATTCGTTTTTGTTACTGCATCCCAGTCAAGGTAAGAAGGGTAGGGGTTAGCAACGAGGTTGAAGCCTTCGAAATTCACACCTGATGTGCGTGAAAGATTTGAAATATTTACGGTTCCGTTATTGATATTACCACCAGTGAAAGTTACTGTAGAGTTAGCCATCGCTTGTGTATAGTATCCTCTACCAACACTTAAGTTTTCCGGTGTTCCATTAGTAAGTGCAATCCATGCATTGGTTGCTTCGTCACGTTTTTTAACGACGTTCGCAGTATTTGCGAACAACACTGAAGAACTTGAGGTAGCAACAGGGCTTCCTAAGTACCAGAAACGACCTGTTGGTGTAGTAGTTCCATCACCAGTAATTGCTTGTTTCACGTTGTAAGTACCTGAACCAGCAAGTGTAGAGCTAGTACCTTGAACAAGAGTAGCGCCACTTTCAATAGTCATTGTACCGTTGTTGGTGAGCACACCAGTGACATTTAATTTTGAATCGGCTTGTAATGTTAAAGTTTTACCTGTTGCAATTGTTACAGCAGCTACTTCAGGGAAATTAGTAATTCCTGAAGAAGGAATAGTTACGTTAGCTGAGTTAGGCACAAGCGCCGGAGACCAGTTTGAAGCAGTTCCCCAATCTGTTGAAGTTGCACCAGTCCAAGTGTAATTTAATGCAGGAGATGAAGTTGCAAGGGTAAACGTACCAACTTGGTTGGCTGCTGACAAACCTGCACGTTGGCCCATTGGTTGAGAACTACCATTTGAAGCAGTTCCAATTTGTGCGCCGTTTCTAATAATAACCACATTTGTGGTACTTATTGGGAAAGCATCTTGTGCTTGGATACAATATGTTGCATTACCAGTAATGGTACCAGTTGTTGTAACTTCCCAAGTTGAGTTAGACTTTTGATCATAAACAACTGTTTCTGTGAAATTAGTAGACAATGGGCTGAGTCCAGATCCTTCGGTAAATTTCACAATTAGGAACCCAGACATATCTGCAGTACTTCTATGAAAATGTCTTGCTTTCATTCCAGTTACAGGATTTCCACTTACAAATGGGAATGACATTCTCCCGAATGAAGGAATTGCACCAGATGTAATAGCAGTTCCCCCATAAGTAGTTGAATATAACCTGGCATAAGTAGAACCAGAGCCAAATCCTCCTGAAGTATAAGTAACTGGATTGAATTGCATTGAATAGAAAATATTATTTCCAGTATGAATCACCCCATTTTTAATAATGAGATAAGCCGATAAGGTTGCAAGAAAAGATGGTGTACTTTTTAGCGAATTCGCACTTGCGAAAGTTACTCCCCCTGCAGAAATATTGTTAAAACTCACGCTACTGAAATTTGTTAAATTTGGTGCTGAAGTAGAGGTATTATAGAAATAACCATTACCTGTGATTATTTGAGCGTTGGTTGCTGGTGTTTCTACATCATTTATATACTTAGCAAAATTCAATAATCCTGAAGTTGAAGCATAAGTACCTTCATTGGTAAGGTTTCCTGAGATGTAGGTGTTCACATTTTGTCGAAATTCTCCTGAAGTAACAGTCAAGTTTTCTGTTACCATCAATGTGCTACCAGAGTTGATGACCAATCTGTTTGTTCCTGAAAGCGCATCAACAACAAAATTCCCAAAAGATAAGTATCCACCACCAGAAACTACCCTTGTATTAATAAGGAATCCGTTAACGCTACCACCTGCTAAAGTAGAAACTCCGTCTCCAAATTTTACGGTATGGTTTGAACCAAATATAACATGGTTGCCGGCAGTTGCCTGGAATGCAAATGAAGCTACACCAGCATTTGTAGAGGCAGCAGGATCAACAATTTGGATTGTTCCGCCAGTACAATTGAATTTAAGTGCATTTGCAGAAGTACTAATACTGGAGTTCGTACTTCCAGCGGCATAGCCAATTCCGAATGCAATATTTGCTGAACTTACCCCACCAATAGAAGTGGCACCAACGCCTGAACTTGGATTAAGTACAATAAGACCTCCTGATTGCGTTATACCTGATCCATTAGCAAAGTAAGCAGCACCGTTCAACACAATTGAACCACCAGTAACTTCTAATGTTCCACCGTTAGTAACATTAAGTTCAGTGTTGTTTTGATTTGCAATCGAAATTGTTAGCGTGTTACTTGCTACAGTCAATTTACCTGCATTGATTGTTAAAGCTCTTACTGTGGCGTTTGCACTCAGTGTCATTTGTGAATTATTCTGAATGATAAATGCACCTGTATTGTCAATAGTTGTAGGAGCTGTTCCAGTACCATCTGTATTGATACCCCATGAAGCTACATCATTGAAGTCAGTAGCACTTGCTTTTGAGTAATAGTTTCTGAATACGTGTTGTGTAGCAATACCTGATTGCGTGGTGTTACAACCAGTAGCAACACAATAGTAAAATTCTGTACCAAGATCATTAACGGTTGTTGGTGGAACGTATGTAGCGGCTGTAGCACCTGAAATAGCTGCACCACCAACATAGCTATTGGTTGTATTAACATACCATTGATAAGAGGCCACGTAGTTAGCAGTATAATTTAAAGTAGTTGCTGTTGCGCCAACAGTTGTCGTAAAAATACCAGGCAAGTTGGTGCTTGTTACGGCAATAGGGCCATTCATTGTTCCTGTAAGAGCAATATTAGTTGTAGAAACTGAGGTTGCAGTTAAATTTAAATTATAGGTACCAGCTGTTGCTGATGCCTTTAATCGAACATAGATTGTTGTTGCCGAAACACTTCCATTTGTTTGAGACAATGTCAAAGTACCTGCGTATCCTGTATTTTGACTTAATGAAATCTCATACCCATTTGGGGCAGTAAGTACAATATCAGTAGATAAATTCGAACCTGAAATAGAAGTTGTTTGCGCTGTAGATTCTGTCCCAAGACATGATGAGAAGCCAGACAAGGTTGTTGGTGTTGCAGTAATAACTGGTATCACTACGTTTCCACTCACTGCATTGGTTTGACTACCTGTACATAGCGAATTTGTTGTTATGTTCCCTGTTAAAGTACCGCCAACTGAACCACTCAATCGTATATATATGGTTGTTGTTGAAACTGTATTGTTTGTGGGAGTAAGGGTGATTGAACTTGCAAAACCAGTTCCCGATGTTAAAGAGATTTCGAACCCTGAAGGAGCTGAAACGGTCATGTTACCTGTTAGATCCGTTCCAGATACTGTAATAGATTGCTCTGCTGAAGGCGTGCCTAGATTTGTTGAGAACGCGTTTAGAGCAGTTGTTGAAACCGATAAAACAGGGGCGGTCACACTAGACTCATAACTTCCAATATCTGTCTGATTTACGCGTGCTATACCACGTTGGTCAACGGTTGGAATTGTGACACCGTTGTTAGCGATACTAGAGCCAGTATTTTGACTTACTCCAGATGTAACCAGTGTGTATGTGCCATTTGTAGAAGCTGTTACAGCAAGTGTAGAGCTAATAGTTAGGTTACAGTTTTGAGCTGGTGAGCTGTTATTGAGTGTAAATATTCCATCAGTTGCGCCCGTAGTTTTTGAATCGTAATAAGAGGAATTACTTATTGATAAAAACGCTTCAGACTGCTTCCCATAAATATTGTTGCCTTCATCAGTAGCGGAACCTCCAGCCTCTTCAATTTCAGATCTACTACCTGAAATAGCAACTCCGTTTAACAACCCATTTACAAATATATTATTCTTTAATTTTATAGAACCCTGCCTTACCAATATTGACGAACCGGTTCCTCCGGCTGTACCATTTACAAAAGTCAATTCGTTCGAGTTGAAGGTGCAATTCGTAATGATATTGGTTCCATTCAATATCCAAATAGCACCACCTCCAACTGTTGCAACTGATGCAAGCTGTTTATTATTCGCAAATGTGCAGTTAGTGATAACAAAACTTCCGCTGGCGTTATAGAAGTTGTTAGCTAAAGCACCACCGTTTTCCGCCTGATTATTATCAAAAGTACAGCCATTAATTGTTAAAGTATTATTAGCATTGTGTAGTAAGGCTCCTGCAGAACCACCGGAGTATTGACCTGATACCGCAAAGTTTTGTGTAAATCTGCAGAAACTCAAAGTTAAAGTACCATCATTGTATATCGCTCCTCCGTCTGCTGGATTGATAGTATTAGTTAAATTCGATACTCTACCATTTCGAATAGTCACTTTTTCAATGTTCACAACAGAACCAGCATTAATTGTAAAAACCCTTCTTTCGGTGGTATTCGCTGTTGGATGGGCTTGTATAAATGTCTGATCCGATCCTTCACCGATAATTGAAATATTCTTTGCAATATTGAAACCTGAAAGAGTTGCATCGCCAGTTTCTTCAGTATTTGTCCAATCAAAAGTTCCAGATAAGTTAATAGTTCCGCCGCTTTGTGCAATGAGGTATGCTTGAGAAAAAGACTTTACAGGACTCCCTTGCGTACCATTACCAGAAATGTCATCACCCGTCACTGAATTTGCATAAACAGTAGGAAGTAAGAATGAAGTAGGGGAATTATAAAATTTGAAATCACTAAAACAAGCTTGAACAGCTCCTGAACCAGCGCTAGTTTGCTCACCTATCATTACAACTTTCCCTCCATTAGTAAGTGTTGGCAAAGTTTGATTTAAAACAATAACATTATTGACTTTCATAACAGCAACTCCGCTGATATATTGAATTTGAATGTCATAGTCAACGCCAGTTGTAAGGGTAATGTTGGCTTGATTTGAATTATAACCATTGTTGTAACCAAGAAGTAACTTTCCTGTATTTGTCACTTTAAGACCAAACCATCTTTCGCCAGTCCCTAACATGAATGCCACATTGGCCCCAGCTGTAGTTCCGGTTGGCAAGCTGGTTAAATTCATTTTTAAGTCAATTTGGAAACTAGTAGAACTTAGTGATGTAATACTTGGAATTGCCAAACCTCCGGTATAATCAACATCAGCATCAGTACAGATACTTGTTGCACCTAATGATGCATTTGGAGCTGTATAGGTAGCTGGGCCGAATGTGCCCACAGAAGCTGCAAGAGTATTATTAAAAGGATAGTGTGCAATAAGCGTTTGAGACTTGACTCCATTTACGGAGGCGAACATTAATGCTACTAATCCTAAGGATTTAACAAATAGTTTTGCTTTTGACATAAAGTATGTTTTTGTATTTTGAACTGCAAATCTACAACCTTTACGTAAACTAACTTTATAGACAAACTATAGATTATTTATTCTGTATTTTACTTGCAATTTCTTTATTTAAAGAGTTCAAAACCAAAAAAGCAGCCCTTTTGAGGCTGCTTTTTATGATAAGAGAGATTTCTTACTTAAACAATCTAAATCCTTTCAAAGACATTAATGGGTCTTGAGTAGGCATAGTGTTAGGATCACCAGGTAAAGACATCATTACCATGGAAATCTCATTGTCTAATTTTACTTGTTCAACCTTAGGGGCATTATATGAACGTTTTTGGTTGTTTGTTTTGATATTTTGAGTTTTCATATGCTTTGTTTTTACAGTATTGCTAATTAGTAAACCAATACTTTTTTCGTTTCAGACTTCATAGGTGTAGATACACGCACGAAGTATACACCTGTACCTTCTGTAATTTGAAGTTTTGTATCTTGACCTTTAATTGCTGTAGTTTGAATCAAACGACCAGCAGCATCTAATACCTGTACTTCACCTGTTGCTGTAAGATCAGCTGAAAGGCTTACGAGGATAGAACCATTTTGGTTACTGATTACAGCAATTTGTGAACTTGTAAGGTCTTCAACACCTGCTTGACCTTCGTTAGAAGCACCGTTAGGTAATTGGAAGTGAAGTACAAAACGATCAGCGATAACTCCAGAGTTTCCAAAGAACTCATAAGTAGGGTTGATACCCATATCTTGGAAGATACCTTCTTGTCTGTCTTCAAGAATAACTAAACCGTTATCTACAAAAGACTCAGCCATTTCAAACTTGTAAACTTTAGTTGAAGGCAATTCAACTGTCAAAGGTGCGCTTGTTTGTGCTTTCCCTTTTTTCAATGCGTTGATAACGAGTTTGTCATTTCCAACTTTGCAGTAAACTTGAGCAACGTTTGGTAAGAAGAATTTCTTAGAATCGAAAGCTTCTAATTCAGCATTAGCTTCAGCATCAGTATAGACAACAACCTGATCGGTGAATGAACCGTCAACAAGGTTTAAACGTGCAAACGCAGGGAAGCTTGTTAAGTCTTTCAATCCTGGAGCTGTTGGTTGGTGTGTCAACATCGCTTTAGTCATACTTAAAGTACCTGTAGTTGATGGATTCACTACCACCCAGAATGATTGCATAGGAGCAATGTACTTAGACACTGCGTAGCTACTGTTTTGAACAGCAACTGACCCTGTAGCATTATAGGTGTCGTAAACCATTTGGCTGTTAGATGTATTATATGAACGAACGGTTACAGTAGAGGACAAGTTTGTAGTTCCTGCTGCAGCTGCAATTTGATCCCAGTCAAGGTAAGCAGTATAAGGGTTAGACATCAAATGACAACCATCAAAAGAACCAGTTGTATTCGTCAATCCTGTAATGCTCGCATCTGCTGAATATAAACTAGTACCAGTAAAAGTAAGAGTCACATCAGCACCTGTTCTAAATACATAACCGGTTGTAGGAGAAAGAGCAGTAGCATCTGTAATTTGGCTACTCCAAGCTTGGGCAGACTCAGACCAAGACCATAAACGATTTGAGGCACTAGCTGCACCAAATGCAGTTTGTCTTGAAAGGTTATTGATTGGAAGACCCATATACCAGAATCTACCAGATGGTGTTGAACCACCCGCACCTGTTACGAATTGCTTAACATTGTAAGTACCCGAACCAGCAAGTGAAGTACCTTGTACAAACGTAGCACCACTTTCAATTGTCATTGTACCATTATTAGTCAATGTACCAGTTACTGTTAAACGACCACCAGTATTTACTGTTAGAGTAGTTCCAGCATCAATAGTAAGGTTTGTGTAAACCGGGTAATTAGTTAATCCAGAAGGAATAACTTCATTTGCACCTGAACAAGGAACCGCAGCTGGATTCCAGTTACCTGCAACAGTAGGGTTTGTAGAGGTAGCACCAGTCCAAGTATAGGTATCAGTTACAGTGATTGCGCCTGATACTTTTGCTGTATTACTACATGTACCAGCAACATTACATCTATAATATCTTGTATTTGCCGCATTAGTTGGAGGCGTATACGTAGTTGCAGTGGCTCCTGAAATGTTATTCCATGGACCAGTAGAAGTTGAACCCCAAGACCATTGATAAACCAGGTTGTTATCTCCGGTATATTGCATAACAAGATTGTTTGGTGTTCCGTTAATACAATAGTTTTCGTTAGCAGTTGATGGAATTGTTACAGAAGTTAAACTCGCATAAACACCATATGGTTTTGTATTCGAAGTAGTAGAACACCCATTGCTTGTTACTACACATCTATAATATTTTGTACCACCGTACCATACATCGACATGGGATGGGTAATATGTTGCACTAGTCCCACCTGAACCTAATGTTACATTACTAAAAGTTCCTCCTGCAGTAGTTGATTCTTGCCATTGATAAGATGGAGAAGATGCCGAAGTAGCAACTGTAATTCCATTGGCTGTATTTGGATTTGAATAACAGTATTGTGATAAAGTAGTTGTTGGGTTGGTCGTGAGTGTTGGAGTTGCATTAACAGTTAATGTTCCAGTAGCGCTACTATTAGTAGTTCCTGTAGAATTAATAGCATTACATCTGAAAATATAAGATCCTGCGCTATTCATCGTCATTCCGGGAAATGTAGATCCAGTCATACCTGGAATATCTGCCCAAGTTGAACCTGCATTGGATGAGATTTGCCATTGATAACTTGTAGCTCCTGCAGCAGTAATGGAAAGAGAACCTGAACTAGTTCCGGCACAAATTGACGTAGTTGATAATGTTGGTTGCCCAGAAATGGTTGGTGCGGTTGGACCAATATTATTTGGAAAAACATAAATTTTGTTATAAGGATCTGAAGCAGAAATATCAACTTTTCCATCATCATTTAAATCCGCCAATGCTACATCGTTAAAATATGTATTAGCTAGAACTAATGAGAAAGTGGCATTGTATGCAAGAGGTGATATTGTATTGTTTGTAAATACTGCAATAGAATTTCCTGAACAAGGTATTACAATATCTAATTTACCATCACCATTTAAATCACCAAAATTTAAATAGGTGCTAACATAACTCCAATTTTGAGTAGTATTTGATAATGTTAAACTTACGGCAGAACCGGAAAAACTAAAATTTCCTGTACCTGTTGAATTGTTTAAATAAATCATAACTTTTGAATTTTCAAGAATTACAATATCCAAATCACCATCGTTATCTAAGTCACTATTTGAACAACTGATATACGTGCCACTTGGCAATGTAATTGTACCTGCTGTTGAAAAATCTGCAGCTTCAATTGTGCTATTTGCATCTGTATTTTTTACTATCGAAAGAGAAGTTCCGTTAATAAAATAAAAATCTAATTTACCGTCTTTATCAAAATCACATACTGAAAAGTTTGCATTTGGAGCTCCAGTCTGATAACCAGTAGCAACAGCTCCTCCAAATGAAATAGCCGTTGTTGAAGTGTTAGGTTGTATTTTAATTCCACCTGAACCGTAGTCTGTGAAAATCAAATCCTCTTTACCATCATTGTTAAAATCACCACTATTAATAAATCCATTTGAAGTTGTTGTAAGTGCCGTTCCGAAACCAAAGGTTGGTGAATTGTTAGGCAATACCCTTGGCCTTCCCATGTACATGTCTCCAAAAGCAACGTCAATTTTTCCATCGTTATTGAAGTCCTTCGCAGCCATTGAGGAATATTCAGGGCTAGTGCCAGTAGATGGATTATTAACTACAGCATTGAACGATGAGGATGAAAGTGAACCTGTTGTATGAATATTTTTGAAACTTGATATTTGTGATACGCTTCCCATTCCTGGATTACTTACTGGTCTTACCAAATCTGGCTTCCCGTCGTCATCAACATCAATTACTCTCAATGTTGTACCATGAAGGGAACTTCCAGCATTAGAATTTAGGGTGATAGCAGTTCCAAAACTAGATGAGCCTAGTGAAAAACTAGAAGTTGTCGAATTTGTTGGGAAAAACTTTAAAGCTGACATTTTTGTCAGGTTGTTGACAGTAACACTAATGAAATCGCAAGTTGATCCCGACGGGACTGTAACGGTTAATTGAGTAGCCGTTGCAGTATTAACAGTTGCACGAACTGACCCAAAACGAACAATGTTACTTGCAGCCGTTGTACTGAACCCTGTGCCCGTAATAGTAATAGTAGCTCCTACATTTCCACTCGTCGGTGAAAAACTCGTAATCGTCGGAACCTGCGCAAAAGCGACTACGCTAACGACTACTGTAAAAAGTAAACTTAATAATCTCATATTTTTTTGATTTTGAATTGCAAATTTATGACCTTTAATTTGAACCTTGTATAGTTGCCACATAGATTTTTTATAGACATCCTATAGTTGATTGTTCCGTTGAATAAACAATGAAACGGGCTTAAAAACCAATAAATAAAAGGGATTGTAGGGGTTAACTACTGATCGAATGCAAAAATTCTAAGAAGTCATGATCGGTTTTGTACCCTAGTTTTTTGCGTAGTTTGTATTTCTTGCTGATGACGCTTTCGTAAGAGATTTGCGTGAGGGAGGCGATCTCTTTGTTGGAGAGGTTGAGGCGGACGAGGGCGCAGAAGTCGGCGTCTTTTTTGGTGAGTTGGGGGTGGGCTTTTTGAAGCTTTTGCAGGAAGTCGGGGTGGAGGGCTGTGAACTTGAGTTCGAACTCTTGCCAGTAGTTTTTCTCTTTGACTTGGCGGGCCCATTTTTTGCGAAGGCGGTTGATCTCTGGGGTGTGTTCTAGTTTTTCGAGTTGCTTGAGGTCTTCGATGATCGATTCTTGGAGTTCGTAGAATTGAAGACTGAGGGCGGTGAGTTCGCGCTCTTTCATGGAGGCAATTTCTTGCTCGAGTTCTAGGTTGCGGCGCTCGGTGGCTAGGAGTGTTTTGTGTTCTTCGTTTTCTTCTTTGAGGTCGTTGAATTGGATTTGTTGCACCTTTCGCTTACGCTTGGAGATGAAATAAATGAGCCCCGCAAGACTCGTAGCGAAAAGTGCAATGAGTAGGCCTAGCCAGCGTTCGATGTTGGCAATTTTAAGTTTGAGCTGAAGGTCATTTGCTTTTAATCTTGCGTTTTTAACCTTTTCTTGCGTTACCACTTTTTCAGTGTTGCTGATGAGCTTTTCCTGATTGATGATGTCGCGGTACTTTACAGCTCTCCTCCAATGTTGGTTTTCGTTTTGATAGTCTTTCAATTGATGGTAACCTTCAATAAGTGCTCTTTCATAGGCAAGGGCGTCGGTAGGGTGGAGTCCGGAAACCGAAATCATCTTTTCGAGTTGCTTGATGCGCAGTAAGAGAAATTTTAAGGCTACAGGATTGTCATAGAGTTCAATTAATGAAGTTGCCGTATTGTAACAAGTGGAAGATTTCGCCTTTATTTGCTCTGCAAATACTGCGGAACCGTAACGCTTTGCTTTTTCAAGTTGTTTGGTCTGGATATAAGCAGCAGTTAATTTAGATTTTGCGAGTAAATAGTTGTGTTGGTCTGTTTGTGCCAGAATTTGAATGGCATTTTCATACCTTGAAATTGATTTGTTTGCCTGATTAGATTGCGCGTAGGCATCGCCTAAATTGATACTGACGTAAGCCAGATTTAAAATATCATCGGGTTTGCCTTTATAATATGCTTCACAACTTCTATATAGTGGAAGTGCTTTTTGCTGCCAGCCTAATGAGAAATATAAATTGGCGAGTCGTTGTTTTTGGATGTGTAAGAAACGTTGGTTTTCTGAATTTTCTAAATGTTCAATTACCGTCAAGGTACGGTGCATGGACCTGCTCCAATTCAAAGCATAATAATCTATAGCGGCCATTTCACCCAAGACGCTATAATAGAGGTCATCCTCTTCGAGGTCTTTATAAATCTTTAAGGCATACTCAAGTACTTTATTGGCTTGATCATATTTGCCAAGTGCTTTGTAAACATTGGCAATATTGGAATAGGCGCCGGCTTTACTAACTGATCCTTCCTGAGCAATGTATAATGTCTTTCGAAATGCTTTTAATGCTTGGTCATTTTTCCCTTGAATGGCATAATAGATACCTAAATGGTTATGGTACTTTCCTTTGAGGCTATCTGGCAGTTGTGGGTAAAGTTTTTCAATTTGCTGAAGGTATTCAAAAGCTTTGGGTGCATTGGTAAATTGATATTCATCGACTTTTTTGAAAAGTGCTTGAGCTCCTTGTGAAAAGGCTAAATGACTGAAAATGAATATAAAAATAAAAAAGCTTAACCGTTGCGTCATGTATTAATCCCTTACGTGCATTGTAAATTTAGTAAATTTGCCCAAACTTTAACGATGTCAGAACAACGCACAGAACTCGAACAGCTCGGAGAATTTGGTCTAATTGACTTGCTCACCAAAGATCTTCCAACCTATAATGCTGAAACATTAGTT
>JACCDV011081025.1_pt1 | contig 18361 bp, 15 predicted proteins | sample 7446131 | NCBI WGS metagenome assembly JACCDV01 (sample SAMN15323448, study PRJNA562643) | freshwater metagenome | isolation source: river surface water | place: USA:Blue River Watershed | collected 2017-08-17 | reverse complement strand
GGCCTTGCCGCCGGTCAAGATCCACTGCTCGATCCTGGCCGAAGACGCCATCAAGGCGGCCGTGGACGACTACAAAAAGAAGCACGCAAATTAAATGGCCATCACCGTCAGTGAAGCTGCAGCCCGGCACGTCAACCGTTACCTGAGCAAGCGGGGCAAGGGCCTGGGCGTGCGCCTGGGCGTCAAGACTACCGGCTGTTCCGGTCTGGCCTACAAGCTGGAATACGTGGACGCGGCCGAGCCGGAAGACGTGATCTTCGAGGCCCACGGCGTGAAGGTGCTGGTCGACCCCAAGAGCCTGGCCTACATCGACGGCACCGAGCTCGATTTCGTGCGTGAAGGCCTCAACGAAGGGTTCCGTTTCAACAACCCCAACGAGCGCGACCGCTGCGGCTGCGGCGAATCCTTCCGCGTGTGAAATCCCTGCAGGCCAACGATTTCGAGTTGTTCGGGCTGCCCCAGCAGTTCTCGCTCGACCGTGCCCAGCTCGACGAGCGCTGGAAGGCGCTGCAACGCCAGGCGCACCCCGACCGTTTTGCCGCCGAAGGTGCTGCCGCCCAGCGCGTGGCCATGCAATGGTCGGTGCGGATCAACGAGGCCTACCAGCGCCTCAAGGACCCGCTCAAGCGCGCCGCCTACCTGTGCGAACTGCGCGGCCAGCCGGTCAACGCGGAGAGCAACACCGCCATGCCCGCGGCCTTCCTGATGCAGCAGATGGCCTGGCGCGAGGCGCTCGAAGACACCTTGGACGAGGCGGCCCTGCAAGACCTTGCCGATGAAGTGGCCGCCGAGCGCAAGCGCGTGCAGCAGTCACTGGGCCAACTGCTCGATGCCCAGGGCGATGCCCAGGCCGCGGTGGGGCAGGTGAGGGCGCTGATGTTCATCGAGCGTTTCGCGGCCGAGGTCGACGCTCAACTCGATCAACAAACATAAGCCATGGCGCTATTGCAGATTTCCGAACCGGGCCAGTCGCCCGACCCGCACCAGCGGCGCATTGCCGTGGGCATCGACCTGGGCACCACCCATTCGCTGGTGGCCGCCGTTCGTCATGGCGTGGCCGAATGCCTGCCCGATGCCCAGGCCCGGGTGATCCTGCCCTCGGTGGTGCGGTACCTGCCTGGGCAGGGCCGCCAGATCGGTCACGAGGCGCTGCACCATGCGGCGCAGGACCCGGCCAACACGATCGCTTCGGTCAAGCGCTTCATGGGCCGGGGCCTCAAAGACATCGCCCAGCCCGACAAGCTGCCCTACCGCTTTGTCGACCAGCCCGGCATGCTGGGCATCGAGACGGTGCAAGGCACCAAGTCGCCGGTCGAAGTCAGCGCCGAGATCCTGGCCACGCTGCGTTTCCGGGCCGAAGACAGCTTCAATGACGACCTCTACGGTGCGGTCATCACCGTGCCCGCCTACTTTGACGACGCCCAGCGCCAGGCCACCAAGGACGCGGCGCAGCTTGCCGGCCTCCAGGTGCTGCGACTGATCAACGAACCCACTGCCGCCGCCATCGCCTACGGTCTGGACAACGCGGCCGAAGGCATCTATGCCGTTTTCGACCTGGGCGGCGGCACCTTTGACATCTCCATCCTGCGCCTGACGCGCGGCGTGTTTGAAGTGATGGCCACCGGCGGCGACTCGGCCCTGGGCGGGGACGACTACGACCGCGCCCTGGCCGATTGGGCGCTGGCGCAGGCGCCCGGCATGGCCGCTCACAGCGCCGAAGACAAGACCCGGCTCCAGGCCGCCGCACGCGCTGCCAAGGAGGCCCTTACCGCCGCACCGCAGACCGATTTGTCGGTCCAGCTCGCCGGCGGAATGCTGGCCGTGCGCGTGGCCCGCAGCGATTTTGAAGCCACCACCGCCGCACTCACCCAGCGCTGCCTGTCGGCGGTGCGCAAGGCCCTGCGCGACGCTGGCCTGGGCAAGGACGAAGTCAAGGGCGTGGTGATGGTGGGCGGCTCGACCCGCATGCCGCAGATCCAGCGTGCTGTCGGCGACTTTTTTGGCCAGGCACCACTGAACAACCTCAACCCCGATGAAGTGGTGGCGCTGGGCGCCGCCATCCAGGCCAACCAGCTGGCAGGCAACGATGCCGCGGGCGACCTGCTGCTGCTCGACGTGATCCCGCTGTCGCTGGGCATCGAAACCATGGGCGGCCTGGTCGAGCGCATCGTGCCGCGCAACCAGACCATCCCCACCGCCATGGCGCAGGACTTCACCACCTACCAGGACGGCCAGACTGCGCTGGCGCTGCATGTGGTGCAGGGCGAGCGCGACCTGGTGCAGGACTGTCGCAGCCTGGCACGCTTTACCCTGCGTGGCATCCCGCCCATGGCGGCAGGGGCGGCGCGCATCCGCGTGACCTTCACAGTGGATGCCGACGGTCTGCTGCAGGTGTCGGCCCGCGAGCAACTCAGCGGTGTCGAGGCGCGCATCGACGTCAAGCCCTCCTATGGCCTGTCGGACGAGCAGATCGCCAGCATGCTGCAGGACAGCTTTGCCACCGCCCAGCAGGACATGCAGGCGCGTGCCCTGGTCGAGGCCCGGGTGGATGCCGACCGCATGCTGCTGGCCACGCGCAGCGCGCTGCAGGCCGATGGCGACCTGCTCAGCCAGGACGAGCGTGCGGCCATCGACCGCCTGATGGATGCCCTGCAGCAAGCCATCGCCACGGAGCAGGATACCAAGGCGCTCGAAGACCAGACCCAGGCCCTGGCCAAGGGCACCGAAGCCTTTGCCGCCGAGCGCATGAACCAGGGCATCCAGAAGGCCCTGGCCGGGCAAAGCATCCAGAACGTTTGAACACCCAGACACCATGCCGGTCATCCACATCCTCCCCCACGCCGAACTGTGCCCCGAGGGCGCCGAGATCACCGCCCCCGCGGGCACCAGCATCTGCGAGGCCATGCTCGAAAACCACATCAACATCGAACACGCCTGCGACATGAGCTGCGCCTGCACCACTTGCCACGTGATCGTGCGCCAGGGCTTTCGCAGCCTCAACGAGATGGAAGAAACCGAGGAAGACCTGCTCGACCGTGCCTGGGGCCTGGAGCCCGATTCGCGGCTGGGTTGTCAGGCCATCATCGGCCGCGAGAACCTGGTGGTCGAGATCCCGAAGTACACCATCAACCACGCCAAAGAGAACCACTGAGGGCCGTCCTCGCGGCCTGCGCGCCCGGGCTGTCCGGGCTGTCCGGGCTCCCGGCCTGCTGCCGCATTAAGATCGCTGCATGAGACAAATTGTCCTTGACACCGAAACCACGGGCCTGTCGGCCGAGACGGGCGACCGCATCATCGAACTGGGCTGTGTGGAGCTGGTCAACCGCAAGCTGACCGGCAACAACCTGCACTTCTACTTCAACCCGGACCGCGACAGCCACGAAGACGCCCTGCGCGTGCACGGCATCAGCAACGAATTCCTGCGCGACAAGCCGCGCTTTGCCGAACGGGTCGATGAGGTCCTGGCCTACCTGGAAGGCGCCGAAGTCATCATCCACAACGCCCCATTCGACATCGGTTTTCTCAACAAGGAACTCGAACTGCTGGGCCGGCCGCCCTTCAAGTCCTTTGTCAGCAGCGTGATCGATTCGCTGGTGATGGCCAAGGAAATGTTCCCCGGCAAGCGCAACAGCCTGGATGCCCTGTGCGACCGCCTGGAGGTCGACAACTCCGGCCGCACCCTGCATGGCGCCCTGCTCGATGCCGAACTGCTGGCCGATGTCTACATCAACATGACCCGCGGCCAGGAAGCCCTGCTGATGGAGGCGGTGGAGACCGCCAGCACCGGCGCCGGCAACACCGTCGCCCGGCTCGACCTCAGCGGCTTTGCCTTGCCGGTTCTGGCCGCCAACGCACAGGAGCTGGCCGCCCACGAAGACGTGCTGGGCCAGCTCGACAAGTCCAGCGGTGGCCAGACCGTCTGGCGACTGCCTGCCGCCCCGGCGAGCGCCTGAAAATCTGTGGCATAATCTTGGTCTTCGCTGCACAGCAGTGAGGGGTGATTAGCTCAGCGGTAGAGCACTGCCTTCACACGGCAGGGGTCACATGTTCGATCCATGTATCACCCACCAGATTCAGTTCGAAATCAGGCATCTGAAGGCAACTTCAGATGCCTTTTTTGTTTCGCTGGGGCGCCTGCGTCATGAACCAGACGGACTCAGCCTGCCTGGTCCGGGCTCAGTGATTCGGCGTCCTTTTGGAGTTCTTTCAAGCGCGAAACCATGAAGCCCGAAGCCTGCACCAGGTGTTCGCGCGCGCGCTGTTCGGCCAGATCGGGCTGGCCTGTGGCAATGGCCTCGAGGATGGCCGCATGCTGGTCCCAGATGTCGCGCGGGCTCTGGTCGCGCAACAGCACCTCGCCCATGGCGCGCTGGGTGTAGGTCAGGTGGGTGTCCATCGCCGGCCCGATCAGGGGGTTGCCCGAGAGGCTGTAGATGAACTCATGAAATCGGATGTCGGCTGCGATCATCTTGGGCACCGATGCGGCGGCCACCGCCTTGCGGCCCGCCTCGATCAGCGCAGGGCCCTGCCTGCGGGCCAGGTCGGCCTGTTGCTCGGCCGCCAGCCGGCAGGCCATGCCTTCGATGGCTGCGCGGATCTGGTAGACGTGGTGGACATGGTCTGCATCGAGCGGGGTCACGATCAGGCCGCGCCCACCGGCATCGCGCAGCACGCCCTGGTTGCGCAGCAGCATCAGGGCCTGCTGGACCGGTTGGCGTGACACGCCCAGCGCCTGGGCGATCTGCTCCTGGATGATGCGCTCGCCCGGCTGAAGCTGGCCTGAGGCAATCTCGCCGAGCAGGGCGTCACGGACTTGCTCGACCAGGTTGGGGGCGGGAGAGAGGGCTTTCATCATGCCCTGAGTCTAGCGCGCCTGCAGGGCGGGCCTCAGGCCGCCACGCCCGCAGCGGCGGCCAGGCGCTCGCGCAGGACGCGGTGCAGGATCTTGCCCGTGGCCGTGCGGGGCATCTCATGCTCGGCCACGAAATGCACCGCCTGCGGGCGTTTGTAGCCGGCCATGCGGCTGCGGCACCAGTCGATCAGCTCCGCCTCGCTCAGGGTCTGACCCGCATGCAGCACCACCACCGCTGCGACCGTCTCGCCCCATTTGTCGTGCGGCATGCCCACCACGGCGACGTCCTTGACCTGCATGTGGCTGCCCAGGATCGCCTCGACCTCGGAGGGGTAGATGTTCTCTCCGCCGCTGATGATCATGTTGCTCTTGCGGTCCACCAGGTGGATGTAGCCATCCGCATCGCGCCGGGCCATGTCGCCGACCGAACACCAGTCTCCCCGAAAGGCCTCGGCGGTTTTTTCCGGGTTCTTCCAGTAGCCATCAAAGACATAGGGTGTGCGCGAATACAGCTCGCCCACTTCGCCGTCCGGCACTTCACGGCCCGCGTTGTCGAGCAGCCGGATCGGACCCGAGCCCGCCCATTCGCGGCCGACGGTGCCCAACCGTTCGATCTGCTCGTGCGGCCGCAACAGGGTGACCCAGCCCGCCTCGGTCGAGCCATAGAGCTCGTAGAGCTTGCCGTTGCTGAAAAACTCCAGGATCGCCAGTTTCGTGTCCTTGCGGGCCGGCGCTGAAGAGACCATCAGCTTGTCCACGGCGCGCACGTCGTAGCGTGCCTTCACGGCCTCGGGCAGGCCCAGCATCATGATGTAGTGGGTGGGCACCAGCGAGGTGAAGGTGATCCGCTCGGCGGCCAGCGTGGCCAGCAGGGCTTCGGGGTCGAAGCTGCGCCGGTCGTCGATCACACAGGTGGCCCCCAGGTGGACAAAGGTGTGGCTGAAGTACAGGGAATTGGCATGGCACATGGGCATCACCAGCAAGGCCGTGTCATCGGGTGTGAAACCCATCTCCAGCGCCGTGGCCAGCGCAATCAGGGTGCTGCCCTCATGGCTGCGGACCGCGCCCTTGGGCCGCCCAGTGGTGCCCGAGGTGTACATGAGCGCGCTCATGTCGCTGGGCAGGACCGGCACATCGGGCAGACTGGTCGGGGCGGCCGCGATCAGCTCCTCGTAGCGGGTCCAGTCTTCCGGGACTTGCCGACCAAAGCCAACCCAGGCCCCGGCCGCCAGTCCCAGGCGCTGGCGCAAAGGCTCGACCACGCTGGCCAGTGCGTCCTGCACGATGAAGGCGCGTGCTTCGCTGTGCTCGGCGATGTAGGCGATTTCGGGGGCGGTCAGACGGAAGTTCAATGGCACCGCCACCAGTCCTGCGCGCGCCAGCGCCGCGTAGATCTCCATCCATTCCAGGCAGTTGTAGGCCAGCAGGGCCACCCGGTCGCCTGGGTGCAGCCCCAGCCCGCGCAGGCCGGCGGCCAGGCGATCGCAGCGCACGTCCCACTCGGCAAAGGTCAGGCTGCGCACCGAGTCGCGCACGGCGAGCTTGCCAGGACGAAGACGGGCGTGGGTGGCGACGGCGTCGCTCAGGGTGTTCAGGCGGTTCATGTGGGCACTCCATTGGGCTGCATACCGGCCGGATAATAGTATTCTGAATTCAGAATGCATTAGGGAAAGTGCCAATTCAAATGAACTCTGAATTCAGAATACTGTTCGTTTGGAGCCCCCCAAGAACCAGGATCCCCCCATGAGCACACCCACCGTGACCGACCGCAGCACCGCTGCCTGGATCGCCTATTGCCTCAAGTCCAGGGGCATCGACCGCGTCTTCGCCCTCTGCGGCGGCCACATCATGCCCTTGTGGATGCGGCTGGACGCCGAGGGCATCCGCATCATCGACGTGCGCGATGAGCGGGCCGCGGTCTACATGGCCCATGCCCATGCCGAACTGACCGGGCAGGTCGGGGTGGCGCTGGTCACGGCCGGCCCCGGCGTGACCAATGCCATGACCGGCATCGCCAATGCGCATGTGGCACGCGCCCCGGTGCTGGTGCTCTCGGGCACGCCACCGCGCGCGCAGGAAAACCGGGGTGCCCTGCAGGACATGGTGCACACCGAATTCGTGCGTCCGCTGACACGCTATGCGCGCACCGTGCGTGAGCCGGACCTGGTCATGCAGGAGCTCGACGAAGCCCTGGCCCGCGCCCAGGGCATCGGAGGTGAACCGGGACCGGTCTATCTGGACTTTCCGGTGGACACATTGCGTGCCGAGCCCAGCGCGGCCATGCAATTGCCCGAATGGCTGACGCCGCGCCGCAAGCCCCGGCTGCAGCCGGACCCCGTGGCGGTGGCCGAGGCGGTCGAGGTGCTGTGGTCGGCGCGCCGCCCGCTGGTCATCAGCGGGCGCGGTGCGCGCGGCGCCAGCGCGCCACTGGTTCGCCTCCTGGACACCCTGGGGGCGGTTTACCTGGACACGGGTGAAAGCCGCGGCCTGGTGCCCGAGTCGCACCCTTCGGTGGTGGCTGCCATGCGCGCCGCCGTGATGACCGAGGCCGATGTGGTCATCACCCTGGGCCGCAAGCTCGACTTCCAGCTGGCCTATGGCTCGCCTGCCGTGTTCGGCAATGCGCGCTTTGTGCGCATTGCCGACACCCCCAGCGAGATGCGCGACAACCGACGGGGCGCCGCCGAGGTGCTGGGCTCGGTGGATGCCGCGCTCGAGGCCATCCTGGCTGCGGCCGGCGACCGACCGCCTGCCAGTGACCGGCAGTGGGCCCAGCAGGCGCGCGCGCAGCACGAAGCCCGCTCGCAAAAACTGCTGGCCTCGATGCAGCAGGCTCCTGCCGGCAGCGATGGCCGCATGCACCCCAACCGCCTGCTGGCCGCATTGCGCCAGGCGCTGCCGGCCGACAGCGTGGTGGTGGCCGATGGCGGCGACTTCCTGAGTTTTGCCCGGGTGGGTTTGCCCGCGGGCACTTACCTGGACCCGGGCTCGCTCGGTTGCATCGGTGTGGGCACACCCTTCGGTGTGGCCGCCAGCCTGGCGCTGCCGGGCCGCACCGTGGTGGTCGCCACCGGCGATGGCGCCTTTGGTTTCAATGCCATGGAAATCGACACCGCCGCCCGCCACCAGGCCCCGGTGTTGATTGTGGTGGCCAACAACGGTGCCTGGGCCATCGAGGTGCGCGACCAGCAGGAAACGCACGGCAAGGTGGTGGGCACCCGGCTGCAGTACGCCGACCATGCCGCCATGGCGCGCGGCTTTGGCCTGCACGCCGAACGTGTCGAACGCGCCGAAGACTTGCCGGACGCCATCGCGCGGGCGCTGCAGCGGCTGCCGGCGTTGCTGGACGTCGTGGTCACCCCGGAAGCAGTGTCCTCGGACGCCAAGTCGGGGCTGGCCTGGGTGCCGGACCTGCAGGCGCTGGGCGCCTGGGACGAAGCAGAAGCCCGTTGGCGCGAGTCCGCGGCGGGCTGACGGCAGGGTGCCCCGCACGGCTGCAAGACACCTTCAATGGGTTGGAGACCTGTTCAATCATCGGGGTGGTACAACACCAGGGTGTGGACGCCCATCCACCCGTGGGCGCGTTGCCCAGATTGCTGCCCCTCCCGGTCCCTGCCATTTGAAGGTCATCTGATGCCACTCCTGCGACATGCCATCGTCTTGTTCAGCGGCTGCCTGTTCTGGGCAGCGGCCGCTGCACAGCCCCCTGCGCCGCTGCAGTCCATCTCCACACTCGATGTGCCGCGCTACATGGGCGTCTGGTACGAGCTGGCGAAATTCCCGAACCGGTTCCAGAAACAATGTGTCGCCGACACCTCGGCCAGCTACAGCCTGCAGCCCGATGGCAGCGTTCGTGTGCGCAACGCCTGTCGCCTGGCCAATGGCGAGATGCAGCAGGCGCTCGGGCAAGCCCATCAGGTCGGCGGGCCGCAGTCGGCCCGTCTGCGCGTGCGCTTCGCGCCGGCCTGGCTGTCGTGGTTGCCCCTGGTGTGGGGGGACTATTGGGTGGTCGACCTCGATGAGGCTTACCAGCTGGTGGCCATCAGCGAGCCTCGGCGTGAGTACCTGTGGATCCTCTCGCGCTCGCCCGAAGTGCCGCAGGAGCGCTATGCCGCCTTGCTGGCGCGTCTGACGCAGAAGGGACTGGACGTTCAGCGCCTGGAGAAGACCGTTCAGCGCCAGCCCTGAGCGGGCTGGGCGGGGCCGGCCGGACCTCAGGCCTGAGCGCCCTCGTGCATGAGCTGCGCCACGTCGGCCGCGCCCAGCAACTGGATGCCCTCTGCCCGGGCCAGGGCCAGCGCCGCCGGGCTGAAGCTGCCCAGCGTCATGCAGCTGCAGCTGGCCGCCTCGGCGCGTTCGCGCTCGGCCAGCAGTTCACGCAGGTGCTCGGCGCCCACGGTGGCGGCTTTCCAGCGCTTGGCACTGACCAGCACGGCGCGGCCCTGTTTCTCGATGCGGAAATCGGCCGGGCCGCTGGCCAGCACCGTCACCCCGAAGCCCTGCCGGCGCAGGGCCCGTTCGATCAGCACCGCAAAGTCGCGCCAGGCCATGCCCCGGGCCTGCTCGAGCAGCACCTCGATGCGTTCGGCCGAAATGGCGTGGCGCTGGCGCCAGGCGGCCATGACGCCGATCACGAAAAAGGGAAAGGCGCCCAGCATGCCCGGGATCTTGTAGGCCTCGGGCAGCAGGGCCCCGGCCACCAGGGCCACCACGGCCATCACCGCAAAGCTGACCCACCAGGGGGCACGCAACAGGGTCGCAAACAGCGACCGCTCGGACATCTTGAATTTCATGGCAGGGCAGGCGGACTCGCATCAAGGCACAAGGCGCGAAGTGTAGAGGGCGCACGCCTGGGCTGCATTCAGCCGCCCGCGCCGGGCAATAAGCCGGCAACGGTCTGCACCGCGCAGGCGCTGCACACCGCATCCACGGTGGCCAGCGCCACCGCCTCGGCCGACATGGCCGCGAGCAGCAGCAGGTCCGGCGCGGTGGTGTCGGTGCCGGTGGCCATGGCGAACAGGGTGTCGCCGTCAAAGGGGGTGTGCGCCGGGCGGATGCTGCGCGCCAGCCCGTCGTGGCCGCTCATGGCCAGCCGCTTGGCCTGGGCCTTGTTGAGCCGGGCATTGGTGGCGATCACGCCGATGGTGGTGTTGGTGCCGGGTACCGGCGGCTGCAGGCGCTGGCCGGAGAGCAGCGCGGCCTGGGTGTCCAGCAGGCCGCTGCCGTCCTCGCGGCGGGCCCCCGCCAGCAGGCGGCCGGTGCGCGGGTCCAGCACATCGCCCACCGCATTGCAGGCCACCATGGCCGCCACCACCCAGGGGCCGACCCGCACGCTGGCGTGGCCGATGCCGCCCTTCATGGCCCGCTGTGCGCCAAACAGCTTGCCCACCGTCGCACCGGCACCGGCACCCACATTGCCCGAGGCTGGCTGCTGGCGGCTGGCGGCCTCGCAGGCGGCATAGCCGGCCTGGGCGTCCGGCCGCGCCCGTGGGTCGTCGCCGGGACGCACCAGCGGCAGGTCAAACAGCACGGCTGCCGGCACGATGGGCACCACGCCGTGCGGGGTGGCAAAGCCCAGGCCGCGCGCCTCGAGCCAGCGCACCACGCCGCCGGCCGCATCCAGACCGAAGGCGCTGCCGCCGCACAGCACGATGGCCTGCACCTGTTGCACCAGGTTGGCGGCATCGAGCAGATCGGTCTCACGGGTGCCGGGCGCTGCGCCGCGCACGTCCACCGCCGCCACAGCACCGGCACGGGCCAGGGCCACGCTGCAACCGCTCAGGCGCGTCTCCAGGGTGTGCTGGCCGACTTCGATGCCCGGCACATCGACCAGGCTGCCGGTGATGGAGGAAGCAGCGGGGGTGTTCATCGGCGGTCTCCCGTGTCGGCAGGCTCCAGCTGCGCCGCCCACAGCGCCTGCAGCGTCAGGGCCACGCCCCAAAATCCGGCCAGCGCCCACAGGTGCGTCTGCAGGGGCCAGTCCAGCCAGGGCGGCAGCAGCAAGAGCAGGGCCTGCACCGCGTTCATGGCCAGGCATTGCCGGGTGTAGCGGGCGGCTTGCCCGTGCATGAAGGGCCGGTGCGAAGCCGCGGCCATCACGCTGGCCGCCATCTGCCACAGCGCCAGCGGCCAGAGGTAGTCCTGCAGCGCCGACCAGGGCCCTGCCAGCCAGCCCTTGTGCAAGGCCAGCCCGATCAGCAGGGCCAGCGTTGCCACCGACAGGACACCGGCGAGCGCGGCCAGCGCCGAGGACGGCCGGGGCACCAGTGGGCGGCTGAGCAGCACCTGCGCCCAGGCGGTGCCCAGCAGCGCCGGGATGAAGCCCATCACCCGCAGCAGCACCAGCAGGCAACCGGCCTGCGCCGCACCGTAGACCGAGGCCCAGTGTGCGGCCAGGGCGGTGGCCACCAGCACATCGCTGAAAGTGTGGATGAACTTGAGGCGCTCGCTGCGGCCATCGCCAGCAGCCGCTGGCAAGGGCGCAGGGGCCAGAGGGTCGGTGGCTTGCGGGCCGCGCAGGGCCGGCAGCAGCCAGAGGGCACCGGCCGCATAGCCGGCCAGCGCGGCGCTGGTCAGCGCACTGCTGCTGCGCCAGTCCAGGGCCAGCGCGGCCCCAGCGGCCAGCGCCGCCGCCAGCAGCGGCGGCACCATGCGCACCGCCGCCACGGCGCCTGCACCCGGCAGCCGCAGGGACAGGCTCTGCGCCAGCAGCCAGGCCATCTGCACCAGGGCGGTGGCCGCAGCCCAGGCCAGCAGCAGGGCCCAGGTGGGGGCGCCCGTCGTGGCCGGCACCGACGCGCCGGACCACCATGCGGCCAGCGCTGCCGCCGGCAACAGCCAGCACCAGCGGCGCAGGCTGCTGCGCCAGGCCTGCCGGGCGGCCGGCAGGGCGGCCAGGTGCTGGTTGGCCAGCAGGCTCAACGGGCTCTGCGCCAGCGCCAGGGTGGCCCAGCCAAAAGCGATCTGCGCCACCACCGAAAACACGCCCACCGCCTGCGGCTCGAACAGGCCGAGCAGGAACAAGGCCATCGCCGCCTGCGCGGCCAGCGAGACCAGGCTGCCCAGGGCCGCCGGACCGCTGCCGCTGCGCAGCCAGCCGCCGGCGCTCATGCCTGCGCCTCCGACAGGCCCAGCTGGTCCCAGACAGGCAGACCGGCCAGCCGTTCGGGCCAGGCCAGTGCCCGCCAGGCCGAGCGGTCACTGGCCCGCTCGGGCAGGCTGGCCATGGCCTGCGTCCAGCGCTCGGGCAACTGCGTGTCGCTCAGCAGCAGCAGGCGGCCAGGGTGTTCGGCCGCCGCCGCGCGCGCCCAGGCATAGTCGTTGCTCAGCACCGGCAGGCCCACCGCGAGGTACTCCAGCACCTTGGTCGAGGTCTGCATCGCCAGTGGCAGGCGCTCGGGCATCAGGTTGAGCCCGGCGCGCGCGCGCAGCAGCTGGGCGGGCACATCGCTTTGCGCGATGCGCCCGGTGCACTCCACGCCCGGGGTCAGCCGCAACACGCCTTCGAGGTCGGCAGGCACCTGGCCCACCAGCAGCAGCCGCAGCCCGGCCTTTGCGATCGCCTGCAGGGTGGGCAGAAAGTCGCGCAGGCGGCCCATCTCGCCCAGGTAGACCAGGTCGTGGTCGGTGTCCGCACAGGCGCGGGCCTGCAGGAACGCCTCGGGCACGCCCATCTCGCGCAGGCTGCAGGGCACGCCGTCGTCAAAGCCCATGCGCTCGCGCACCCAGGCATTGAGAAAGACGCGGTGGTCGGGCCGGGGGTGGCGCCAGCGCTTGAGCCGGTCCTTGAGTGCGGGCAGGCGGCCAACGCTGGCCGAAGCGTATTCATGCACCTGCAGGCTGCGCCGCAGGCGGTGGCTGTGCTGCGGGCTCACGTGGCCGCAGATCCACCAGACGATGTCGGCGTCCAGTGGCACGGTGGCCGGGTCGCGGTGGCGTTCGCAGTGGTGGCCGAGCGCGCGCAGCTGGGTTTCGTAGGCGTTCAGTTCGGGCATGTAGGCGGTGCCGGTGTGCACAAAATGCACCGACTTGCGGCCCGGCCGGGGCTGGCGGCTGCAGCGCAGCAGCTGCTGGTGCCATTGCTGGGCAAAGCGTTCGACCGGGTGCTGCGCGGCCACCGCCAGGGCCTGCGTGCGCCGCTGTGCTGGCGGCGCCTGCAGCGCCTGCTGCAGGGCATCGGCCAGGGCCTGCGGGCTGTGCTCGGCTGCCAGCCAGTGCGGAGCCTGCGGTCCCAGCATCTCCTGCAAGGCGGGCACTGGCGTGCCGATGCAGGGCACCCCGGCCGCCAGCGACTCCAGCGCCACCATCGGGTAGCCCTCGTAGGCCGAACACAGCACGGTGGCCTGCCAGGCCTGGTAGGTCTGCGCCGACACCGCCTGCGCGCCGGCAAACTGCACCCGTGCCGGACGGCCCGGCGCCTCCAGCAGCCCCAGTTCGGCGGCCTGCCGCTCCAGCTCGGCACGCAGCGGGCCGTCGCCCACCAGGGTCAGGTGGTGGTTGTCGGGCAGGTGCTGCAGCATCTGCAGCAGCAGCGCGGGGCGTTTTTCAGCCGAGAGGCGGCCGACAAAGCCCAGGGCCACCGCAGGGCCCGGCGCGTCAGGGCCGGGGGGCGGGTCGCTGCCGGGTGCAGGAGCCGGGTTGTGGATGACCGCCTGCAGTGGCAGCCCGGCGGGGGCAAACACCTGGTGCAGGCTGGCTTGCGAGGTGCGCGAGGCGAACACCAGCAGCTCGGCCAGGTGGCAAGTCCAGCGCATGAGCTGGCGCTTGGGCCAGGACACCGCTTGTGCGCGCAGCACCTCGGCCAGCGGGCCATGGACCCAGACCACACTGGGCCGGTGGGCCAGCAGGCCCAGCAGCACTGCCCAGTAGGCCGGGCTGAAATTGTTGGAGGCCAGCAGCACCTGCGCCTGCCGCGCCTGCAGCAGCAGGTCCAGAAAGCCCGGCCGCTGCGCCCGCACATTCACTGTCTGCACCGCCCAGCCCTGCGCGCGCAGGGTCGTCTGCAGCACGCCCAGCAGGGTGTGGATGCCGCCGTGGTCCTGTTCCTCGGTGAGCAGCAGCAGGCGGCGTTCCATTGGCGTCCTGGTTCAGCGCGCACCATGGCCGGTGAGCACCGTGCGCAGGGTTTTGGCGAGGATCAGCAGGTCCATGGCCAGACTGTAATGGGTGACGTAATAGAGGTCATAGCTGAGCTTGATGGCGGTTTCCTGCGTGCTGGCCGCATAGCCTTGCTGCACCTGGGCCCAGCCGGTCAGTCCCGGGCGCACCAGGTGGCGGTAGGGGTAGCTCGGGATCTCCTGCGCGAACTGCGCCACGAAGGCGGTCTGCTCCGGGCGCGGGCCGATCAGGCTCATGTCGCCGCGCAGCACATTCCACAGCTGCGGGATTTCATCCAGGCGCGTCTGCCGCAGCCAGGCGCCCAGCCGGGTGATGCGCGGGTCCTGCGCGCTGGCAAATTGCGGGGTGTCGTCCGGGCTGTGGCGCATGCTGCGGAACTTGCGCAGCCGGAAGGCCCGCCCATGCAGCCCCGTGCGCCACTGGCCGAACAGGGCCGGGCCGGGGCTGTCGAGCCGGATGGCCACCGCCACCAGTGCCGCCAGCGGCAGCGTCAGCGGCAGCGTCAGCAGCACCGCCGTGAGGTCGAGCGCGCGCTTGAGCAGGTCGTAGGCCGGCTGGCCATCGGGTTGCCACAGCTCGCTGGCCAGCACGCGCTCGGGCACGCGTCCGGACAGGGCCTCGGCCACCGCCTGCGCGCTGTAGAGCCGCACATGCCGGAGCTTGAGCGCGGTCAGGATGGCGCGCCGTTGCGCGACCGATGCGCCCTGTGTGCCATCGCCCGGCGCGTCACTGAGGGCGCCCTGCACCGCCAGCGCGGGCGGGCACTGCTCAGCCTCCAGCCAGTGCGCGGGCCAGCGCACCAGCTGCAGCCGCGCCTGGCCGGCGGCCTGCGCTTCGGGGCCCAGCTGCGCCAGCAGCGCCTGCAGCTCGCGCGGCTGCGAGGCGTCCCAGTAGACCAGGCGCAGCGCTCGCGGCGCGATCAGCCAGCGGTCGCCCAGCCAGAACCACAACGCGGTCAGCGCATAGCACAGCAGCAGGGCGCTGCGCGAATAGGGCAGCTGCAGCAGGGCAAAGCCCAGCGGTGTGAGCACAAACGGGGTGGCGGTGGTCACCAGCAGCAGCCCACTGCGCTCGGCCGCCGGCAGGTGCGCGCCGCGGTAGAGCAGGTGCGCCGCCACCGCATAGGGCAGCAGACAGGCCAGCACCGTGCGGCTGAAGTCCACCGTGACCCAGCCCAGTTCGCGCCACCATTGGCCCAGCGTCCAGGCCAGCGCCAGGCAGGCGCTGCCCAGCAGGCCCCACAGCAGCTGGCTGTGCTGGTGGCGCGCCCGCTCCGAGGCCAGGGCGCGCGGATGGCGCCGTGGCAGCGTCATGGGCCAGCCGGCCACCGGCAGCAGCGGCGCCTCTTCATAGACCTGCAGCAGCTGCGCGGCCATGGCTTCAGGCCGGTGGCGCGCTTCGTAGCGCTGCCGAGCGGCGTTGGCCAGGCGCTGCCGCAGCGCCTCGTCGGTGAGCAGGCGGTGCAGTGCCTGCTGCACCGCCTGCGGTTCATTGGCCACCAGCAGGGCGCTCTCGCCGTCTTCCAGCAGCTCCTGCACCCCGGGCAGGCGGCTGGCCACGATCGCCATGCCCGCGCGCATGGCCTCGATCAGCGAGATGGGCAGGCCCTCATGGTCGGACAGCAGCACAAAGATCTGGTGCTGGGCCAGCTGCTCGGCCACGTTGTGCACATCGCCACCGAAATGCACATGCGGCAGGTCAAGCTGGCTGGCCAGCTGCTGGTGCGCCGTGCGCTGTGGCCCGTCACCGAGCAAGCGGACGGCTGGCCGCAGGTCCTGCCGGGCCAGCAGGGCCAGCGCCTGCAGCAGCAGGTCGTGGCGTTTGGGTGGCGCCATGCGCGCGACCATGGCGATGCTCGGCCGGGTGCCGCGCTGCGCGCTCTGCCACACCACATCGGCGATGGCGTTGGGGATCACGCTCACGCGCGCGCTGTCCATCGGCAGGCGTCCTGCCAGGGCTTTTTCGTGTTCGGAGACGCAGACCATGCGGGTGGTCCATGCGGCCAGCACCGCTTCGGCCAGCCACGCATGCCAGCGGATCAGCGCGGGTGCCTGCGGCTTGAAGCCGAAACCGTGCACCGTGTAGACCACCGGGTACGCGCTGAGCTTGCCCGCCAGCCGGGCCACCACGCCGGCGACTGCGCTGTGCACATGGATCAGGTCGACCGGGTGGCTGCGCAGGTGGGCCAGCAGGGCGCGCACCGAGGCCAGCAGGCGCAGCGGGTTGAGCGAATTGCGCAGCGCCGGCAGGGCAGTGGTCTGCACCCCCTGTTCGCGCAGGGCCTCTTCCAGGAAGGTGCCACCTTCGCCACCGATGACCGCCGAGAAGCGGACCTGCTCGCGCAGGGCGCGGCAGAGCTCGACGACATGGGTCTGGGCCCCGCCGATCTCGCCCTTGGTGATCACCAGCAGGACATGCAGGCGGGCTGCGCTCACCGGTAGCCCTCGGGGTTGCCCGATTGCCAGCGCCAGGCGTCGCGGCACATGCGGGCCACATCCAGCTGCGCACTCCAGCCCAGCTCGCGGCAGGCCAGTGTGGTGTCGGCATACAGCACGGCCACATCGCCCGGACGGCGCGCCACCACACGGCAGGCAACGGCCACGCCATTGACCCGGGCAAAGGTCTCGACCAGCTCCCGCACGCTCACGCCCCGGCCGCTGCCAAGGTTGGCCGTGATGCCCTGCTGCCGCTGCTGCAGGTAGCGCAGGGCCGCCAGATGGCCCTGAGCCAGGTCGACCACATGGATGTAGTCGCGCACACCGGTGCCATCGGGCGTGGGGTAGTCCTGGCCGAAGATGTCCAGGCACTCGCGCTGGCCCACGGCGACCTGGGTGATGAAGGGCATCAGGTTGTTCGGGACGCCGCTGGGGTGTTCCCCGATCAGGCCGCTCTCGTGCGCGCCCACCGGGTTGAAATAACGCAGGATGGCCACGTGCCAGCGCGAATCGGTCTGCTGCAGGTCACGCAGGATGTCCTCGCAGGCCAGCTTGCTGCGGCCGTAGGGGTTGGTCGCCTGCAGAGGGCTCGTTTCGGTGATCGGCAGGGCCTCGGGAGCGCCATAGACGGTGGCCGAGGAGCTGAACACCAGGCGCCGCACCCCGGCGTGGTCCATCGCCTGCAGCAGTGCCAGGGTGCCGCCGATGTTGTTGTCAAAGTAGCGCAGCGGTGCGCGCACCGATTCGCCCACGGCCTTGAGACCGGCGAAGTGGATGACCCCATCGATGGCGTGCCCGGCAAAGATGCGCTCGAGCGCTGCCCCATCGCGCACATCCGCCTCGACAAAGCCGAAACGGGCGCCGCACAGCTGTTGCAGGCGCTCAAGCACCCGGATGCTGCTGTTGCACAGGTTGTCGACGATGAGCACCTCGTGGCCGGCCTGCATGAGTTCGACCGCCGTGTGCGAGCCAATGTAGCCGGTCCCGCCAGTGATGAGGATTTTGGAAGGCATGGCCCGCGATTGTAGGAGCGGTCTCTGACCGCGATGGGCTTGCCTGGCTGGCCATCGTGGTCAGGGACCGCTCCCACAGGAGACCGCTCCTACAAGGGATAATGCGGGGTTGCTCGCTTATTTCAGGGTTCCCCATGGCTCAATACGTTTTTTCAATGAACCGGGTCGGCAAGACCGTCCCGCCCAAGCGCCAGATCCTCAAGGACATTTCGCTGTCCTTCTTTCCCGGTGCCAAGATCGGCGTGCTCGGCCTCAACGGCTCGGGCAAGTCCACCCTGCTCAAGATCATGGCCGGCATCGACAAGGAGATCGAGGGCGAAGCCATCCCGATGCCCGGGCTGAAGATCGGATACCTGCCGCAGGAGCCCCAGCTCGACCCCGAGCACACCGTGCGCCAGTCGGTCGAAAGCGGCATGGGCGAAGTGGCGGCGGCCAAGCAGCGCCTGGAAGAGGTGTATGCGGCCTATGCCGAGGAAGACGCCGACTTTGATGCGCTGGCCGCCGAGCAGGCCCAGCTCGAGGCCATCATCTCGGCCGCCGGCGCCGAAGGCGATTCCGAGCACCTGCTGGAAATCGCCGCCGACGCGCTGCGCCTGCCCGCCTGGGACGCCACCATCAAGAACCTGTCCGGCGGTGAAAAGCGCCGCGTGGCCCTGTGCCGCCTGCTGCTGTCCAAGCCCGACATGCTGCTGCTCGACGAACCGACCAACCACCTGGACGCCGAGAGCGTGGACTGGCTCGAGCAGTTCCTGCAGCGCTTCCCCGGCACCGTGGTGGCCATCACCCACGACCGCTACTTCCTGGACAACGCCGCCGAGTGGATTCTGGAACTCGACCGTGGCCACGGCATCCCGTGGAAGGGCAATTACTCGACCTGGCTGGAGCAGAAGGAAGCCCGTCTGGAGCAGGAACAAAAGAGCGAAGACGCCCGCGCCAAGGCCATG
>JACCDV010334985.1_pt1 | contig 18363 bp, 14 predicted proteins | sample 7446131 | NCBI WGS metagenome assembly JACCDV01 (sample SAMN15323448, study PRJNA562643) | freshwater metagenome | isolation source: river surface water | place: USA:Blue River Watershed | collected 2017-08-17 | reverse complement strand
GACTACAAGTGGTACGCGGCTCTCGCCTACATCCGCGCCAACAAGCTCAACCACAACGTCATCCAGGGACCGAATGACCGCTTTGGCCTGATCGCCAGCGGCAAAGCCTACAACGACACCCGCCAGGCCCTGCTGGACCTGGGGCTGGATGACGCCACCTGCCAGCGCTTGGGCATCCGGGTGCACAAGGTGGGCGTGGTCTGGCCGCTCGAAGCGCAAACCACCCGCGAGTTCGCCACCGGCCTGCGCGAAATTCTGGTGGTCGAAGAAAAACGCCAGGTCATCGAATACCAGCTGAAAGAAGAACTCTACAACTGGCGCGACGATGTGCGCCCCAACATCCTGGGCAAGTTCGACGAAGCCGAAGGCGATGTGTCAGGCGGTGAATGGTCCATCCCCAACCCCAGCCAACGCACGCTGCTGCGGGCCAATGCCGACCTGACCCCCGCCTTGATTGCGCGGGCCATTGCCAAGCGCCTGAAAAAGCTGGGCATCGATGCCGACACCACCGCCCGCATCGACGCGCACCTGGCCGTGCTGGACGCCAAGGAAAAGTCTTTGCAAGCCCTGACCCTGGGCGCGGCGGCCGAGCGCCAGCCCTGGTTCTGCTCAGGCTGCCCACACAACACTTCCACCAAGGTGCCTGAAGGCTCACGTGCCATGGCCGGCATCGGCTGCCATTTCATGAGCCTCTGGATGGACCGCAGCACCACAGGCTTCACACAAATGGGCGGCGAAGGTGTGCCATGGACGGGCCAACAGCCCTTCAGCACCGACCAGCACATCTTTGCCAACATCGGCGACGGCACCTATTTCCACAGCGGCATTTTGGCGGTGCGCCAAAGTGTGGCCTCGGGTGTGAACATCACCTACAAAATTTTGTACAACGATGCCGTCGCCATGACCGGCGGCCAACAAGTCGGCGAGCGCCCCGAAGGCCACAGTGTGGTGCAAATTGCCATGAGCATGAAGGCCGAAGGTGCTCAGCGCATCGTGGTGGTGACCGACGAGCCTGAAAAGTACAAGGGTGTGGCTTTGGCCGAAGGCGTGCGGGTCTTCCACCGTGACGAGCTCGACCGCATCCAGCGCGAAATGCGCGAAATCAAAGGCACCACCGTCATCATTTACGACCAGACCTGCGCCACCGAAAAACGCCGCCGCCGCAAGCGCGGCACCATGGTCGACCCGGCCGTGCGCGTGATGATCAACGAAGAGGTGTGTGAGGGCTGCGGCGACTGCGGTGTGCAATCGAACTGCCTGTCGGTCGAGCCGCTTGAGACCGAACTCGGCCGCAAACGCACCATCAATCAAAGCACCTGCAACAAGGACACCAGCTGCCTCAAAGGCTTCTGCCCCAGCTTTGTCACGGTGGAAGGCGGCACGTTCAAAAAGAAAGCCGCATCCACAACCACAGCCTTGAACCCCGCCAATTTGGGCACTTTGCCAGAACCTGAACTGCCCCTCATCACCCAACCCTGGGGCATGGTGGTCGCAGGCGTGGGCGGTACAGGCGTCATCACCATCGGCCAGCTGCTGGGCATGGCCGCACACATCGAGGGAAAAGGCATCGTCACGCAAGACTCGGCCGGTCTGGCCCAAAAAGGCGGTGCGACCTGGACCCACATCCTGGTGGCCAACAGCCAGGACGAGATCCGCACCACCCGCGTGAGCATGGCCGCAGCCGACCTGATCATCGGATGCGACCCGATCGTGAGCGCCTCCAAGGAAACCACCTTGCGCATGCGTGCAGGCCGCACCCGTGTGGCCCTGAACAGCAACAGCACGCCCACTGCCGCCTTTGTGAAAAACGGCAACTGGCAGAACCCGGCCGAGCAATGCGTGGCCGAAATCACCGCACAAGTGGGCGTGGAAGGCGTGGGCGCTTTTGACGCCGATGCCCTGGCCAAGCAACTCATGGGCGACACGATTTATGTGAACCCGATGATCCTGGGTTACGCCTGGCAAAAAGGCTGGGTGCCTTTGCACCGCGAATCCCTGATCCGGGCCATCGAACTCAACGATGTGCAGGTCAAAAACAACCTGGCTGCATTTGAATGGGGTCGCCATGCCGCACACCAGCTCGATGTGCTGATGAAAGCCATCCAGCCCGCGCAAGTGATCCAGTTCAAGAAACGCGAATCGCTGGAAGAACTCATCGCTGACCGCATGGTGCGTTTGACCGCATACCAGAACTCTGCCTATGCCGAGCGTTATCGCGCATTTGTGGAACGGGTTCAAACCGCCGAATCAAAACTTGGAAAAACCTTGTTGAGTGAAACGGTGGCGCGTCAGTTGTACAGGCTGATGGCTTACAAGGACGAGTACGAGGTGGCTCGTCTGCACACACAAACCGGTTTTCTCCAACGCGTTGAGGACAGTTTTGAAGGCGACTTCAAGGTGCATTACCACCTTGCACCACCGTTGTTGGCCAAACGCAATGACAAGGGTGAACTCGTCAAACAGAAATTCGGAGGGGCCATGCTGACAGGCTTCAAACTGTTGGCCCGTCTGAAAGGTTTGCGTGGAACTTCTCTCGATTTTCTAGGCCGGACACACGAGCGACAAACCGAGCGAGCCCTGATCGGTGAATACATGCAACACATCGAACGTGTCCTGAGCGGACTTGATGCCCATTCACATGCACGCGCCATCGACGTGGCGCGTGTGCCGGAAAACATCAAGGGTTTTGGTCACGTCAAAGAACGCAACATCCGGGCTGCGCGCCATTTGTGGACAACACTGAGTCAAGACTGAAAGACAAAGGCCACCTGAGGGTGGCCTTTGCGGATCGAATCAAACAAGCACCTTTGGCCCATTAAGAGCCGGCGTGTTCAACGCCCGTCGGGCAACTCGATCTTGACTTCAAGAACTTCCAGATTGTCCTGACGTTCCAGATTCACCTTGATGTCATTCTGATTGATCTTGATGTATTTGCTAATCACGGCCACAAGCTCGCGCTGCAGATCGGGCAAATAGTCAGGCTCAGCAGCACTGCGGCCACTGCGCTCGTGTGCAAGGATGATTTGCAGCCGTTCCTTGGCCACACCGGCTGTTTTCTTCTTTTCACCCAACAGGAAGGAAAGAAAGGACATGGTTCATTTCCCCCCAAACAGACGTTTGAGAAAACCTGGCTTTTCCGCCTCGGTGAAACGCATCGGCTTGTCTTCACCCAGGAAACGGTCGATCACATCCTTGTAGGCTTCGGACACATCGCTGTGGGTCATGTGGATCGCGGGCGTGCCCTGGTTGGACGCCTGCAACACGTTTTCGCTTTCAGGAATCACACCCAACAGTTTGATGCGCAGGATGTCCTGGATATCCTGCAAGGACAACATCTGGCCATCTTCGACACGGTTGGGGTTGTAACGGGTGATCAGCAGGTGCTCCTTGATGGGCTCCATCCCTTCAATGGCCCGTTTGGTCTTGCTGCCCAGCATGCCCAGGATACGGTCCGAATCACGCACCGAAGACACTTCGGGGTTGGTCACCACGAGAGCTTCATCGGCAAAGTGCATCGCCATCAGGGCGCCGGTTTCAATGCCTGCGGGCGAGTCACAGACGATGTACTCAAAGCCCATGTTGCTCAAGTCATTCAGGACTTTTTCAACACCCTGCTGAGACAAGGCTTCCTTGTCACGCGTTTGCGATGCCGCCAAGACATAAAGGTTGTCACACTGCTTGTCCTTGATCAGCGCCTGGTTCAGGTTGGCTTCGCCCTGGATCACATTGATCAGGTCGTACACCACACGGCGCTCACAACCCATGATCAGGTCCAGGTTACGCAAACCCACATCAAAGTCGATGACGGCTGTCTTGAAACCCTTGAGGGCCAGACCGGTGGCGAAACTGGCACTGGTCGTGGTCTTGCCAACGCCGCCTTTGCCGGAGGTCACAACGACAATTTTTGCCATGGAGTTTTCTTTCTTGAACGAAGGGATATTCAGGGTTTCAGGGGAGAAATCAGCAATTTGTCGCCATCAGGCCCTGACTGCAAACAAACTTGAGCGGGCAATCCCAGGACTTCGGAAGGCAAAGGATTTTCGCTGGTGCGGTAAACACCCGCAATGGAGATCAGTTCCGGCTCCATCGACTGCGCAAAAATCATGGCCTGGGTATTGCCCCGGGCGCCTGCAATGGCTTTGCCACGCAAGCTGCCATAAATATGGATCGAACCGTCGGCAATCACTTCGGCGCCCGGATTGACCATGGTCATGACCACCAGATCACGCCCTTTGGCATAGACCTGTTGACCGGAACGCAAAGGTTTGTCGATCACCATGGCCCCTATGAACGCCGATGGCGTTGGCGCTGCAACCACAGGTGCCGGCGCAACAGGTTCAGCAACAGGCATGGAACGGCGCACACGGGCATCCGAAGCATCCACTAGGCCCAGGGTATGTGCAACAGCCAACAGGGCCTTGTCGGCCCCTTTGATGGCCAAAGGAACCAGGCCATGGCCGCGCAACACAGCCAGCAATCCTGCCAGATCCAGTGTGGATGCTTGCAAGGCATCCGACAAACCGCCGACATCGATCACCAAGGGATCGTGGTCAAAAAACCCGGGACTTTCGGCCAATTGTTGGTCCAATGCGCGGGCCACCGCGTCGGTGTCGGTGGTTTTGAGCAGCAAAGCCACCAAGGGCAGATCAGCGCTTTTGATGTCGTAGCAATGGGAAGAAGGAGCGTCTGAATCGGTGGCCATGGTGCCGTAAGGGGAGGAAAGGACAAATCTTAACAGCGCACTTGTTGTGGGTCAGTTTCTTATAGGTTTAGATTTTAAATTAGTAGTAATAGATAAGGCCAGAGGTCGCTTGTGGACAAGCGCTTTTTTTTCCAACAGAACAAGGACTTAGCGTATTTTCAAGCTTGTGGGCCAGTGCGCTTTCGGTTTGTCTCCAAAAGGTGAACAACTCCGCCATGGGCCTTTGCCCTGTGGATAAACATGGGCTTGCTCTTTATTTATCCACAGCCTTATTCCGGATTCTTATCCGCCGATGAACCATTGGATGACACCTTTGGCGACAAACCCCAGCATGCCGAAAGCCAGGCCCAGAAAAATCACGAAAGTGCCGAATTTGCCCGCTTTCGATTCCCAGGCAAGCTGTCCGATGATGAACAACATGTAGAGCATGAACGCGCCCACGCCAATGGTCAGACCGAACCAGGCGAACTGTTCTTCGTTGAATCCCCACATCAGACGTGACCTTCTGATGACATGCGTTCGGGCAAATCAGAGGCATCGATCAACTGTCGGTAAGCGTGCCAGCTGCCATGGCCCAACATGGGAACAATGAGGATCAGACCCAAAAACAGCGAAAAGATGCCCAGCAGGCTGAATCCCATGATCAGGAAAGCCCAAAAAGCCATGGGCAAAGGGTGGGTCAGCACGGTTTTCCAACTGGTCAGAACCGCTTGCAACACACTCACTTGCCGGTCCAGCAAAAGAGGCATTGAAATCACGCTGGAGGCAAAGACAGGCGCAGCCATCAAACCACCCAGACCCAGCCAGAGCTCGAACAGCATGTGGTCCTTGCCCAAAACCACGTGGTGGATGAAATCCATGGGCGTGCGGATGGGGACGGGTGCCAGCAGCGTGATCAGAGCCGACGACGTGATGACCCAGCCCGTCGCGGCCAAGGCCAAAAGTAAACCAAAGCGGATCAGACTCCAGTAACTGTCAGGTTGGTGGCGCAGACGCAATTGCCATTGCAACCATGTTTGCAACAACAATTCGAAGTTCACTTGGTCGCCACGTTCCATGGCCCGGCTCATGGCGTAAAGGCTGGTGGCCAGCACCGGTGCAATCACCAGAAAGCCGGACAAGCTCCCCGCCAGAAGCCAGAAGCGGTCGTGGGCCAACCAGGTGATCACCGCGCCCCAAACCGCCAGAATCAGACCGTGCAAGGTGCTCAGCCAGGGCGATCTGGAAAAATCCTTGAACCCCAAGGCCAGCCATTGCAAAGGCTGATCGAAGGCTATAGACCGGACCGGTGGCAAAAAAGTGTCAGCAGACACAGGGGATGCAGGTGGACGTGACATGCACCAAGCTTAGCGAAACCCTGACCGGACTACCTTGACTCAGGTCAAGACAAAAAAGGCTGCCATGCGGCAGCCTTTTGACGAAGGTGAAACAGTTCAGTGACGGTGGTGATGACCTTCAGGGCCCATGTGGCGCATGCCACGGGCTGTTTCGGCATCAAACACCTTTTTTTGTTCTGCGCTCAATGTGGCGTAAAAAGCTTTGGTGGCTTCGACGTGTTTGTCCATCTGGGCGTTCATCTGAGCGCGGTGTGCCTGCATCTGATCCAGACGTTCCGGTGTGCTCAGTTTTTCCATGGCTGCACGGTCGGTTCGGCGCATGCCGTTTGTGGGCATTTGCATGGACTGCTCAAACGTGCCCCAGGCAGTTTCTTGGCCGGGTTGCAATTTCAGTTTGGTTTTCAATTCGGCCAGATGCTGGCCGTGCCGCTGGGCCATGTGGTCGCGCATTTTTTCGATGCGCTCCGGGTGCGGTGCAGACGGTGCCGGCGCGGTTTGTGCCAATGCGAAGCCCGACAGTCCCCACAAGAGGCTGGCGGTGATCAAGTGGGTGTGAAGCGATTTCATGGGAACATCCTTTCGGTGATGGGATGCAAGCCAGTGTGGACCGCCCATGTGTCTGTGCTGTGCAGGGTTTGCTGTGAACTGTAAAGTTCGGCAAACCTTCAAGTGCATTTCAGGTCTTTGAATTTTTGCAGGTGTTGATGCCCAGCAAGCTGTAGGGAGGGCACCAGCCCATCAGGCCAGTGGCCATCGGCAACAGACCGATCCAGCCCCAGACACCGATCTGTCCGGTCGCGGCCAAACCGACCAGAACCAAGCCCCCTACAACGCGAACGACGCGCTCCACACCACCAATGTTCTTGTTCATGAAAACTCCTTCAGGGTTGAGGGATCAGGCCACGACGCGGTAACCTTCTTCCGCGATGGCGTGGGCCAGGGCTTCACGGGGTTTGTCCGATTCGACCTGTACCCGGTTTTGTGTGCGGTCGATCACCACCTTGGCCTGCGCATCCACCGCCAGCAAGGCTTTGCTGACCGCTTTTTCGCAATGACCGCAAGTCATGCCTTCCACAGTGAAAATTTGGTTCATGATGTCATTTCCGAATCAACCCGAATGGGTGTGCTCAAAGCATAGTCCAAAAATTGGCCAGTGACATGATCGATATCAAGCCAGAACCCCAAACCATCGACATCGGCATTGGCGGCATGACATGTGCCTCCTGTGTGGCCCGCGTCGAAAAGGCCCTGAAAAAAGTGCCTGGCGTCGAGCAGGCCACGGTGAACCTGGCCACCGAGTCGGCGCGCATCCAGGTCGCTTCGCCCGAAGTGAGCGATGCACGCTTGCGCCGCGCCATTCGCGACGCAGGTTATGAACCGCTCACGCCCGAGGCGGTTGAAAGCGCCGAACAGGCGTCGGCTTGGGTTGGTTTTGCCCCGGTGGCCTGGGGGCTGGTGCTTTCAACCCCCTTGGTCTTGCCCATGCTGGCAGACCTGTGGGGCCGGCATTGGATGTTGCCAGCCTGGTTGCAATTTGCGCTGGCCACACCGGTGCAGTTCATCCTCGGGGCCCGTTTTTACAAAGCTGGCTGGCATGCGCTCAAAGCTTTGACGGGCAATATGGATCTGTTGGTGTCTTTGGGCACCACGGCAGGGTGTTTGCTCTCGGTCTGGTTGTGGCTCAACGCGCACGAAGGCCACGCCCCGCATTTGTACTTTGAAGGCTCGGCAGTGGTCATCACCCTGGTCTTGCTGGGCAAATGGCTGGAGGCGCGTGCCAAACGGCAAACCACCGAAGCCATCCGTGCGCTGCATGCCTTGCGCCCGGACAAGGCCCACTGGATCAGCGACGAAGGCGAAGTCGATGTGCCGGTGGCCGAAATTCTGGTGGGTGACCGGGTGGTGGTGCGGCCGGGTGAGCGTTTTCCGCTCGATGGCGAGCTCATCGAAGGCCAAACCCAGGTGGATGAATCCATGTTGACAGGTGAGCCCTTGCCCGTGAACAAAAGCATGGGCGCACAGCTGACCGGTGGCTCGATCAATGGCGATGGCCGCGTGCTGATGCGCGTCACCGCCGTGGGCCATGAAACAGTGCTCTCACGCATCATCCGCCTGGTGGAAGACGCGCAAGCGGCCAAAGCGCCCATCCAGCGGCTGGTGGACAAGGTGGCCGAGATTTTTGTGCCGGTGGTGCTGGTGGTGGCCTTGTTGACCTTGGTGGTGTGGATGTTCATGGGTGCCAACTTTGAGTCAGCGCTCATCCATGCCGTGGCGGTGCTGGTCATTGCCTGCCCTTGTGCACTGGGCTTGGCCACACCCGTGGCGATCATGGCGGGCACCGGTGTGGCGGCCAAGCACGGCATCCTGATCAAGGACGCTCAAGCGCTGGAGATGGCGCACCGTGTGCAGACTGTGGCTTTTGACAAGACTGGCACGCTCACAGTGGGGCAGCCGCGCCTGATTGCACATTTGCCAGCCCCCGGCATGGATGCGGCGCGGGCCTTGGCCTGGGCGGCCAGCGTGCAAAGCGGCAGCGAGCATCCACTGGCCCGTGCCGTGCTCAACGCGGCGCAAGCGCAGGGCCTGACCACCACGGCTCCGCAAGCGCTCGCGGCGGTACCTGGTCGCGGTGTGCAAGCGCAAGTCGAAGGTCGGCAGCTCCTGTTGGGGAGTTTGCGCTGGCTCCAGCAAGAGGGCATGGATGCCCAGTTGTGGGCCGATGATGTGAAAGCGCTGCATGCGCAAGGCGCCACCTTGTCGGCTTTGGCCGAACGCGGCCCCGGCGGCGTGCACGGTGTCTTGCTCATGGCCTTTGGCGATGAACCTAAAGTCGGCGCCCTGGAGGCTTTGGCTGCCTTGCGCGCACGCGGCCTGAAGCTGGTGATGATTTCGGGCGACAACCAGGCCGCCGCCGAGGCGATGGCCCGCCGCCTGGGCCTGCGCCCGGAAGACGGCGAGGTGTTGGCCGATGTGCTGCCTGGTGACAAGGCCGCACAGGTGCAAAAGCTGCGCGAAGGGGGCCGCATCGTGGCCATGGTGGGCGATGGCGTGAACGATGCGCCCGCGCTGGCTGCGGCCGATGTGGGTCTGGCCATGGGCAATGGCACCGATGTGGCCATGCACGCGGCAGGCATCACCCTCATGCGTGGCGATGTGGCCCTGGTGGGCGATGCATTGGACATCTCGGCCCGCACGGTGGCCAAGATCCGGCAAAACCTGTTTTGGGCTTTCGCCTACAACGTGGCTGGCATTCCGTTGGCCGCGATGGGTTACCTCAACCCGGTCATTGCCGGTGCCGCCATGGCACTCAGTTCGGTCAGCGTGATGAGCAACGCCCTGCTGCTCAAGCGTTGGAAACCCGATTGAAGCCGGGGTCCCCGGGTCTTCGCCCGGGGTGACCGATTCCATGCGTGCGGCGCAGCCAGACGGCTGGCGAACCTTGCGTTTTCTTGACGTACGTCACGGCGCAAAACGGCTTCAACCATCACACTGACCCCATTGATTTGGAGAACAGAGCGATGACAAAACACAGCAGTTTGCAAACCATCCGCGACGAACATGCCTCATTGGCCGCCATGTTGCAGTCTATGCGCATGATGGTCGAGCGCGGTCCCAGCGACGACCGCCGCAATTTTTTCGATGTCGTGCGTGCGATGTTGTTTTACATCGACGAATTTCCAGAGCGCCTGCACCACCCCAAAGAGTCGAACCTGCTGTTTCCCAAAGTGGTCAAGGCCGCGCCCAAGGTGATGGGCGCCATCGACAAGCTCGAACGCGACCACATGTACAGCGAAAAAGCGGCTCGGGATTTGCAACACCTGTTGCTGTCCTGGGAACTGTTGGGTGCAACACGCCGCCAGGCCTTTGAAGACGCGTTCAAGAAATATGTGGACTTTTACCTGGAGCACATGCAGTTGGAAGAAAGCGTGATCCTTCCCGAGGCTGAGCGCACCTTGAGCGCGGCCGACTGGTTGTTGTTGGACCAGGCCTTCGCAGAAAACGCCGACCCGCTGACCGGCCACTACCCACCCACCCAAGAATACGAAAAACTGTTCAGCCTGATCGTGAGCCGGGCCCCTGCGCCGATCGGGTTGGGTTGAAAATCGCCGGTTGACCGCACACACTGCGCGGTCAACGCATCCCAACAACGTCAGTGGGCCGGTGTTCCTGGATGTGTGCGGTCCTTGAACCAGGACACGTACAGCACCGGCAAAACCAGCAGGGTCAACAGCGTGGCGGTGAACAGGCCACCAATCACCACAATGGCCAGCGGGCGTTGGGTTTCCGAGCCGATGTCATGGCTCATGGCCATCGGCAGCAAGCCCAATGCGGCCAGCATGGCCGTCATCAGCACCGTGCGCAGCCGTTGCAAGGCGCCTTCTTTGACCGCTTCAAGCACGGTGTGGCCGGCGTTGCGCAGCTGCTGGAACACCGACAACATGACCACCCCGTTGAGCACAGCCTGTCCCGACAAGGCAATGAAGCCGATGGCCGCCGATACCGACAAGGGGATGTTGAACAACCACAGGGCCACAAAACCACCGATCAGGGCCAGCGGCACGTTGATCAGGATCAGCGCCGCGCTCTTGAAGGAACTGAACGCATCGAACAACAACACGAAGATGAGCAGCAGGGAGATGGGCACCACCACACTCAGACGTTGCATGGCGCGTTCCTGGTTTTCGAATTCCCCGGACCAGTTGACCACGTAGTTGGCGGGAATCTTCACGTTCTTTTGCACGCGTTGCTTCATGTCGCCCACCACCGAACCCATGTCGCGGCCCTTGATGAAGATGCCAATTGCCATGGTGCGGCGGCCCGATTCGCGGGCGATGTTCATCGCGCCGCTCGTCTGTTCGATCTTGCTCACCGCGCCCAGGTTCACATAGCCACCGTCAGGGGTGGGGATCGGGATGGCCGCCAGTTCGGAGATGTTGCGCCGCTCTTGGGGCAGGCGCACCGTCACATCAAAGCGCCGCTCGCCGTCCCACAAGGTGGTGGCCCCTTTGCCCGCCAGTGCGGCTTCGATCACATCCTGCACATCCCCCACGTTCAGGCCATAACGTGCTGCCTGTTCACGCTGGATGTTGATCAGCAGTTGCGGCAACTCGCCTTGTCGGTCGATCTCGGCACGGCTGACCCCCTTGACCTGCTTGATCTCGCGTTCGATGGCTTCGGCCGTCTGTTTGAGCACGGCCAGGTCATCGCCAGCGATCTTGATCACGATCTGGCCGTCTATTTGCGAGATCGATTCGAGCACGTTGTCGCGGATAGGCTGTGAAAATGTCGGCTCCATGCCTGGCAGGGCCGACACCGCATGGTCCATCTCCTCGATCAGTTTTTCCCGGGTCAGGCCCTTGCGCCACTGCTCGGGTGGTTTCAGGTCAACGAAGACTTCGGCCATGCTGATGGTTTTGGGATCGGTGCCGTCTTCGGGCTGGCCGGCTTTGGACACGGTGGTGCGCACCTCGGGCACGCTGTGCAGGGTTTTGCGGATGTCGCCCAGAATGCGTGTGGCCTCGTGGTTGGCCACACTGGCGGGTAGACGCACGTTGACCCAGATCGTGCCTTCGTTGAGTTCAGGCAGGAACTCCGAACCCAGACGCGACGCGGCCACCATGGCCATGGCAAAGCAGGCGATGGCGATGCCCACCACCTGGCGTCGGTGACCCAAGGCCCAGTTCAAGACCGGGGTGTAGAGTTGCTTGGACTTGGCCACCACACGGTTGTCGTGGTGCGGCAGGCCTTTGCGCAACATCCAGTAAGCCAGCAAGGGGACCAGGGTCAATGAAAAGATCAGCGCGCCAATCAGCGCGGCCGTGACCGACAAGGCCATGGGCTGGAAAATGCGGCCTTCGTGCCGCTGCAATGCAAAGATCGGGATGTGTGCGGCAATGATGATGAGCATCGAAAACAAGGTGGGTCGCCCCACCTCGTTGGTGGCTTCGGTGATCAGGGTTTTGCGTTCCTTTTCGTTCATGCCTTCGCCGCGCTCGGCCAGCCGGTGCATGATGTTCTCGATCACGATGACCGCGCCGTCCACGATGATGCCGAAATCCATGGCGCCCAGACTGAGCAAGTTGGCCGGCACGCCCATGATCTTCAGGCCCATGAAGGTGGCCAGCAAGGCCAGCGGAATCACGGCCACCACCGCCAGGCTGGCGCGCAGGTTGGACAGGAAGATGTAAAGCACCAGGGACACGAGCAAAGCGCCTTCGACCAGGTTCTTGAACACCGTGGTCAGGGTTTTGTCCATCAGCCAGGCGCGGTCATAAAAGGGAGCGATCTGCACGCCTTGCGGCAAGCCCCGGCTGTTGAGCTCGTTGATTTTTTCCTTCACACCCTTGAGGACCACGCTGGGGTTTTCGCCTTTGCGCATGACCACGATGCCGGTGACGATGTCGTTGTCGTTGTCCTGGCCGACCGTGCCCAGACGGGGCACCGAGCCGATCTTCACCTGGGCCACATCACGCACCAGAATGGGCGTTGCGTTGCGTGTGGCCACCACCACCTGGCCAATTTCTTCAGGCGAGCGCAACAGGCCGATGCCGCGGATGGCGAATTGTTGCAGGCCTTGCGCCACATAGCTGCCGCCCGCGTTCGAGTTGCCCCGGCCCAGCGCATCCAGCAGATTCTGGAAGGTCAGCTTGTGGGCGCGCAATTTTTCCAGGTCGGGCTGCACTTCGTATTGCTTGATGAAGCCGCCCATGGCCACCACATCGGCCACGCCTGGCACCTGGCGCAGGCTGCGCTCGACCACCCAGTCCTGCAAGGTGCGCAGCTCGGTGGTGGTTTGTCCATCGCCGCGCAGGCGGTAACGCATGACCTCGCCCACCGGTGTGGCGTTGGGCGCGATGTTGGCCTCTACCCCTGGCGGCAGGACCACGCCCCGCAGCCGTTCGTTGACTTGCTGGCGAACGATGTTCACATCGGCGTTGTCGTTGTAAGTGACCACGGTGAACGACAGCCCGAACTGGGTGTGCGAGAAAACGCGGATCGAATTGGGCAGCCCGGCCAGCGCCACCTCGATCGGCAGGGAAACCTGCTTTTCCACCTCTTCCGCAGCCCGGCCCGGGTACAGCGCGATCACCGTCACCTGCGTGTCGGTCACATCGGGAAAGGCTTCGACCGACAGGTTCTTGAAGGCGATGACACCCGACATCACGAAAAGCAAGGTGCCCAGCACAATGAACAGCGGCTGGTTCAGGGCATAGTGGATGAGCTTTTTCATGGTTTGTTCTGCTCCGCTGCGTGCGCCGCTTCTTGGGCAATCCGCAGCTCACGCGCCAGCAGCAAACCGTTTTGGCTGACCACCTGTTCACCCTCTTTCAAGCCGCTGCTCAGCAGCACGCGTTGCGCACCTTCGTACGAGACTTTCACATCGCGGGGCTCAAACACACCGGCCTGACTTTGCACAAACACATAGTGCTGATGGCCTCGCAAAAAGACGGCGGTGGCCGGCACTTCCACACCCACACCGACTCGCCGTTCGTAAGCCACTTTGGCCAGCATTTCGTTTTTCAGCAGCCGTTGGGGGTTGGCCACCTTGGCGCGGATTTTGATGGTGCGTGTGTTCGGATCGATCTGGTCGGTCGCCGCGCTGATGGTGGCTTCCAACTTTTGCTCGCTCAAGGACGGCACCAGCAGCTGAACCTTGACGCCGGGCCGCAGGTCGGCCACATCGGCCTCCTGCGCGTCGATTTGCACCCACAAGACGCCAGGATCAGACACCACAAACAAGGGCGCATTGGCATTGTCCGGACGAACTTCCTGGCCGGGATTCAAGTGGCGCTCCACCACCACGCCCGCCATGTCGCTGCGCAGGCCCAGTTGCTGGTTCACGCCGGTGCTGCTGCCATACAGGCTGGTGCGCGCCTGGGCCCGGGCCACCTCGGCCTGGGCGCGGGCCGCTTCGGCTTCGGCCTGTTCCAGTTCTTTGCGGGCCACCACACCGGCTTCAAACAATTCGCGTTGGCGTTGCAACGCCTGTCGGGCCAGGGTGGCATCGGCCTGTGCACGCGAGGTGTCGGCCTGTGCCGCGCCAAATTCGGGCGAGGCCAGCTCGGCCAGCACCTGCCCGGCCTTGACCGTTTGGCCGATGTCGGCGTGGATGCGCGTCACGCGCCCTGCAAAGGCGGGGTAGATGCGTTGCGTCTTTTCTTCGTTCCAGACCAGTTTGGCGGGCAGCTCGACGGCGATTTTTTGCGCTTGCACAGCCGCAGTGCTGACCAGCAAGGGCAATTGGGGGTGCCCTGCTGGATAGCGCAGCTGCTGGTTCTGGATGATGGGCATGGGCGTCGCAGCCATAGGTTCGGCTTTGTCCTGGCAGGCGCTCAGCAGGCTCAGGGCGATCAGGCTCAGGACGGCGATCGGGGTGTGCAAAGGTGTCACGGGCGGGTCTCGTTCAGGCATTCAATGAAAGGGCTCAACGCGGGTTGCTGGCCGCGGCCGAGCGCAGTTGCCAGGCGCCCAGCGCCTTGGCGTGCGCATTGCGAACAGCCAGGGCTTCGAGTTGGGTGGTTTTGAGGGTCCGGCGGGCATCCAGCAAATCGGTCAGCGTCAAGCCGCCTTTGCTGTAGGCCGTTTCCGCTTGCGCCGCCACCTGGGTGGCTTGGGGCAGGATGTTGTTTTCAAAAATCTTCAGGCGTTCTGCGCTGGTTTGCCAGGCTTGCACCAGCGCGCCCAGATCGGCGCGCGCCTGCAACAAGGTTTTTTGCAACAGGTCCCGGCTTTGTTCTTCCTGTGCCAGGGCGCGACCGATTTCGCCATCAAAGCGGTCGGTGCTGTTCAGGGGCACCGAAATGCGCAGCGCCAGCATGCGTGTGGCCCCGTTGCCCGGAAAATGGTCGTAGGTGGTCCCCACGCTGGGATCAGCCTGCCGCAAGGCCTGGGCCGATTGCAAGGCCGCTTGCGCCGCGGCCACGCGCTCGCGGGCGGCGATCACATCGGGCCGTTGTTCAACCAGCGCGTCCAGCAGCGTCTCGGTCTGCAATGCGCTGGGCATGCTCGCGGGCCAGTCGCCCTGCACGTGCCATCCCTCGGCGGGCACAGGCCAGCCGGTCCACTGCGACAGGGCCCAGGCCGCCTGCTGACGGTCCAGTGCGGCGCTGTGCTCGTCGGCGCGGGCGCGTTCGGCCTCGATCCGGGTGCGTGCCGCATCCTGGGCAGACAGGTCGCCCGCCTTCAGGCGCAGCTGTGCCGTGTGGGCGAGCTGGGCGGCGCTTTGGCCGATGGCTTGCACGGTTTGCAGGCGTTGCTGCGCAGCCAACAGGTCGTAAAAGGCCGCTTGGGCACCGATTTGTTGCAGCAGCAAAGCGTCCTGGCTGTCGGCTTGGGCGGCGTTGGCGTTGCGCACGGCCGTTTCGGTGCGCAAGGCCCGTTTGTTGCCGCGCTCCCAGGTCCAGTCCAGGCCCAACGATTTGTCGAGGCGTTTTTGCGTCCAGAAAGAGCCTGCGCCTGCACCGTGTTGCAAGTCGATGGACGCGACGCCAGCCGACAGGCTCGGTGCTGGCGCCCGGTTGGCGGACTTCACATCGGCGCGTGCGGCATTCAGGGCGCGTTGGGCGGCCAGCACATCGGGGCTTTGCCGGGCCGCCTGCAGCACCTGCTCCAGACTCAAGACCGAAGAGGTGGGCGCTGTCATGCCCGCAAGACCGGCGGGGGCAGGGTTGACCGTGTCGGCCGCCCCCGCCCAGGGGGCGAGGCCCCAGACGCACAGTCCTCCCCAAAGAAACAATTGTCGTATGCTCATCCCTCGTTTATCGGTGACGAGGCCTGACCAAGACCTGACTTCGGCGGCCATATTTTCTGGAGATCTGGGGCGCATGCGCATTCTGTTGGTGGAAGACGACGCCGTCTTGCAATCGGTCATGCTGCGCAGCCTGAGCGACGTCGGCCATCGGGTCGATGCGGCCGGCGACTGTGCCACGGCACGGCATCTGTGGTGCGTGCAGACGTACGATGCGGTGCTGCTGGACCTGAACCTGCCTCAGAGCGGACGCTCTGGGGCCGATATGGCCAGTGGCCTTGACCTGCTGCGCGAACGGCGCGCCCAAGGCGACAAGACCCCGGTGTTGGTGCTGACCGCTCGCAACCGCACCGACGAGCGCATCGCAGGCCTGGACGCCGGGGCCGACGATTACCTGGGCAAGCCTTTCGAGCTGGCCGAAGTGGAGGCCCGCCTGCGTGCCCTGGTGCGCCGCAGCCAAGGCGCGGACGACCAGACCCGTGTGGGCCAATTGGTGCTGGACCGCCAGGGGCGGCGCATTTTGATTCAGGGCCAGGCGCTGACCTTGCCGGCCCGTGAGCTGGAGGTGCTCTGGGAGCTGATGAGCCCCCCCGGACGCACCGTGAGCAAGAAAGACCTGTCCCACAAACTGTCGGACTTTGAAGAAGCATTGGCCGACAACGCGTTGGAGGCTTTCATTTCACGCTTGCGCAAAAAGCTGGCCAACTCGGGCGCATCGATCCGCACCTTGCGCGGTCTGGGTTACCGGATGGAAGAGTTGTCGCCATGAGGCCCGCAGCCAATAGCCTTCGCGCACGCTTGCTGCGCCATGTGATCTTGCCCCTGGCCCTGACCTGGCTGGTGGGGGCCTTGCTGGCTTTGGCGGTGGCGCGTTATTTCACGCAACAGGCCTTCGACCGTGCTTTGCTGGACGACGCCTACGCGGTGGCCAGCCATGTGCGCCACGCCGAAGACGGTGGCTTGACCTTGGGGCTGAGTTCGGTGGAGATGGGCAATCTGTTGTTCGACCAGAACGAGAACCTTTACTTTGCGGTGTACCTGGACGACGGCCATTTGCTGGCGGGTCATCCGGGCTTGACATTGCCCACCCCGCCCATGGGTGCGACCAGTCCCTTTTTCACCGAAACCCCGTTTCAAAACCGCATGCTGCGCGCCGTGGTCCTCACGCGCAGCAAGCCCGCATCGTTCACCGTGGTGGTGGCCCAGACGACCTTGAGTCAGGACCGGCTCTTCCAGCGCCTGTTGTTCAATTCGCTGGTGCCGCAGCTGTTGTTGTTGATGGGCTTGGCCTGGTGGTTGCGTCGCGCCATTCAGAAAGACGTGCAACCCCTGATGGATCTGGAGCAGGCGGTTGCGCAACGCGATGCCCGTGACCTGACGCCCATGCCGATGGCCACGCGCACGCTGGAAGTGCAAAAACTGGGCGAGTCCATCAATGCCTTGCTGGTCCGCATCGAGCAGAGTGTGCGTGGACAAAAGGAGTTTGCGGGCAATGTGGCGCACGAGCTTCGCACACCCCTGGCGGGCATCCGGGCGCTGGCCGAATACGGGCTGAAGCAAGACGACCCGCAGGTCTGGCGTGAGCAGTTGCGCAGCATCGCGCAAAGCCAGGCGCGGGCCAGTCACCTGGTCGACCAGCTGCTGGCCCTGGCCTTGGCACAGGAGGCACAACAGGTTTTGCAGCCCGAGCCTTTGGCGCTGGACGAGGTGGTGCGCGACTGTCTGATGCGGCATTTGCCCCGCGCCGATGCGCTCGGCGTGGACCTGGGCGCTGTCGGCCTGGACAAGCCGGTGTGGGTTTCGGCGCAACGTGCCTTGCTTGAAGGCGTGCTCGACAACCTGATCGACAACGCCATGCGATACGGCGTGCCTGCCGAGGGCCAGCATCGCCATGTCACGGTCGAGGTGGTTCAGGCCCACGAAGCGGGCGCCGTGGTGTTGTCGGTCATTGACAATGGCCCCGGCGTTTCCGATGAGCAGCGTGCGCACTTGCTGCAACGTTGGGCACAAGGCAGCGCGGGCGAAGCCCTCAAGCAGGGCTCGGGCCTGGGGTTGGCCATCGTCGCCGAGTACGCCCGCATCATGGGTGCCCGGCTGTCCTTGGCACCGGCCGATGCGGGCCTGGGCCTCAAGGTCAGCTTGCGTTTTGAGGTTCAGCCCAAGGTCGGGTAGTCCAGATAACCGGCATCGCCGCCGCCGTACAAGGTGGCGCGGTCCAGCGTGTTGAAAGGGCCACCCTGTTTCAGCCGTGCGCCCAGATCGGGGTTGGCGATGAAGGGGCGACCAAAAGCGATCAGGTCCGCTCCTTCGCGCAAAGACTGCTCGGCCAAGGGCAGGTCGTAACCGTTGTTGACCATCCAGGCGCCCTGCCCGCCGTTTTGGCGGTAAACGTTTTTCAGGGCTGCGTAGTCAAAGGGGGTCGGGCCTTGCTGGTGTTCGCGTGGACCGCCGGTGGCGCCTTCGATGATGTGCACATAGGCCAGGCCCAGCGGGGCCAGTTGCCGGGCCACATGCTCGAACAAAGGTTGTGGCTGGTCGTCGCTGGCATCGTTGGCGGGTGTCACGGGCGAGAGGCG
>JACCDV011115817.1_pt1 | contig 18366 bp, 19 predicted proteins | sample 7446131 | NCBI WGS metagenome assembly JACCDV01 (sample SAMN15323448, study PRJNA562643) | freshwater metagenome | isolation source: river surface water | place: USA:Blue River Watershed | collected 2017-08-17 | reverse complement strand
TTAATGCAGGCCCACAAACAAGGCGATGCTGTGGCTACTGGCAGCTTTGCTGGGGCCATGGGCTGGCCTCAATTCATGCCATCAAGCGTGGCCAAGTTTGCGGTGGACTTTGATGGCGATGGCCGCATCGACCTGCGCAACAGTCCGGTCGATGCCATTGGCTCTGTGGCCAATTACTTCAAAGCCTTTGGCTGGCAAACTGGCATGCCCACGCACTACCCCGTCAGCTTTGATGAAGCACGTCTGGACAAACCCACGCTGCTCGCCCCCGACATCTTGCCGTCGTTCAGCGTGAGCAACTTCACCGCCAAAGGCGCGGTGCTTGACGAGCAAGCACAACAACACAAAGGACCACTAGCATTGGTGGAACTCTTCAACGGCGACGATGCGCCCAGCTACGTGGCAGGTACCGATAACTTTTATGTGGTCACCCGTTACAACTGGAGCAGCTATTACGCGTTGGCGGTGATTGAACTGGGGCAGGCGGTGAAGGCCAATCGCGCTTTGAGTTTGGCTCAGTCCAGCGCGCGGTAACGCCACCACCCATCACATAAGGTCTGTAAGAGACCTTCAGTCTTTGGGTAATTGGCGCGTGTGGGAAATTTCGCGCACCACCACATCTTCGATGACCTCGCCTTTTGAATCTCGGGCGGAGGTTTGCCCATGCGTTTCATGCCATTGTCCGTCGCTAGTACGAGACCAACTCGACCAACTGGCACCCTGCCCTGACTGCATGCCTCGGCGCATGGCTTGAATTTGTTGCCACATCAGCAACACTTGTGGTTTTTGGCCAGTGACCAGCCAACGCAAACAAGCAAACACCGCATAGAAGGCCAGCCAACACAAAACCCCAAGCGTCAATACAACGGCAAAGGCCATGCCAACTAACGCAAAGATGAAACGTGTAAACAATGCCATGTGTTGATGCCACGAAGCTTAACGGGACTCATTCCTCGCCTGGGGGAAAACGGTTGGAACTGAATTTAACAACCAACACGCTGAGCGACAGCAACAAAATTGTTGCACTTCCTAGCAAGATGTGAACAGGATCACCATGTGAGCTCGCCACATCTGCCAAATACCGCGTCATCGCAGCCATGGCGATATAAATGACGAATCGAACAGGCATGCGACTGGTGTTGAAATAAATGCCGACCATGGCAATGATTTCAAGAAAAATAAACATGAGAAGCAAGTCTTGAACGGTGACGTTTCCTCTCGCGTAAATTTCTGTGAACTCATGCACAGCAGCAAACACCGAAGCACATCCAATTGCAAACAACGTGACGCGCTGAAACAAACTCACGAGCAAGTTGCCAAATTTATCGATCGTATTAAAGTTCATCGCGTCCTCTTTAGTCGTTTGGATCTTGCAGGTTTCTGAAAAGCATCACTCAGTTACTTTGAACGCGACAGCTGCTCTTTGAGCAAGCTCTTGAGCTCATCCAAGTCTTTTTTCTGATCCGCCACTTGTTGGCGCAACGCCGTGACATCTTGTTGAATGCCGCGCTCTTCGTTTTTGATCTTGGTCGTGTCTTTTTCTAAGTTGTTCAGCGAATCCACGATGACTGCAATGAACATATTGACGACAACAAAGGTCGAAATCATGATGAACACCAAGAAGAAAATCCAAGCTTGAGGCATCTTCTCCATGATGGGGCGCGCCACGCCCTCAGACCACCCCTCTAGTGTCATCACTTGAAAGAGTGTGAACGCACTATCACCCATCCCGCCGAACAGCTCAGGAAAGTCATGGCCAAACAAATTGGTCGCCATGACAGAGAAAACATAAAAAATAATCAGCGTCAGCCCCGCCACCGATGCCAAACTGGGTAAAGAGTTCAATAAGCCCGAGACGACAACGCGCATGCTCTCGATTTTGTTGATCAAGCGCAAGACTCGCAACACACGAAGTGCACGCAACACTGAGAACGATTCAGTCGCAGGAATCACGGCAATGCCAACGACCACGAGATCAAACACACACCAAGGGTCTGTGAAAAACTTAAGCCCTCGCGCAGCAATGAGCAACACTATTTCCACTATAAAGACAGCCAAAATGGCATGGTCCAGCATCACCAACTCAGGACCAAAAGCTTGCATCACGACGGGACTCGTTTCTAGACCTAACAAGGCTGCGTTCAACACAATCAAAAACACAATGATGTGTTGAACCTTGGGATGGTTCACAAATCTCTCTATCTTTTGCTTCCACACAGGGAGCTGGGGATCAATTTCAACGGGTTTCATATATTCTTCAATTTGAATAATTGGCCGAGACTTTAGCCGAAATTAACGACTAACTTTTGAAATCAACAGGGACATCGTTGACGGCAGGCTAACTCGGCATGGCTTGTGAAAGTGCCCACCGAACATGCTCACGCACCACATCGCTCGCGTGGTTGACGTGCGCTTGCAGCGCTTCACGCAGCACAGCATCGTCAGCCTGACGCAAGGCATTGCCAGCAGCCACCGCTAAATTGCGCAACCAGCGCACATGTCCGATGCGACGAATGGGGTTCCCCTCGGTGTAGCGTAGAAACTCCGCTTCGGTCCAACCCAATAAACGAACAATGTCTTGCCCCACCAAGCCTGCGCGCACATCAAAGTCAGGCAATGTAGAGGTTTGCGCAAACTTGTTCCACGGGCAAATCAACTGGCAGTCGTCACAACCGTAAATGCGGTTGCCCATCAATGGACGCAGCGCCTCATCAATGACGCCGTCATGCTCAATCGTCAAATACGAAATGCAGCGACGCGCATCCACCAAGCCCGGCGCGACGATGGCCTGCGTGGGGCACATGTCAATGCAAGCGGTGCATTGGCCGCAGTGGGCACTGATGGGCTCGGACGGAGGGAAGGCCACGTTCAGAAAAATCTCGCCCAAGAAAAACATCGAGCCCGCTTCTCGGTTGAGCACCAGCGTGTGCTTGCCACGCCAGCCTTGACCACTACGTGTGGCCAGCTCAGCCTCCAACACGGGGGCCGAATCGGTGAAAGCGCGGTATTCAAAACCATCGGGTTTGAGGGTGTCGGCTAAGAGCGCATCAATTTGTTGGGCCAGTGTGTCGAGCCGATTGCGCAAAACCTTGTGGTAGTCGCGCCCTCTGGCATACACCGACACCACGGCCTCGTTAGGGTTGCGCAAGCGTTGCCATTCCACATCTTGCCAACCCTCGGTGGTGTCGCGAGGCAAGTAGTTCATGCGGGCGGTCAGCACACTTAAGGTGCCCGGCACCAGCTCGGCGGGACGTGCGCGCTTCATGCCGTGGCGCGCCATATAGTCCATGTTGCCGTGAAAATTTTGCGACAACCAATGCTGCAAATGCGGCTCAGCCGAGGACAAATCCACAGGGGCCACCGCAATTTGCGAAAATCCCAGCGTTTGCCCGAGAGCCTGAATTTGCGTAAGCAACAATTGGTGATCAATAGACAACGGGCGCCTTCGAATAATTTGCCTTGAATAAAGACGTGCTTGTAAAAACTCTTGTTTGGCCCGATGAAGCCGCCACCGCTGCGTTTGCTACGCAACTGGCAGCCGCACTGACACGCGCCCACTTGAATGCCTGCATTGCGTTGCATGGTGACTTAGGTGCAGGCAAAACCACATTTGTGCGTCACATATTGCGCGCCTTGGGCGTGGAGGGGCGTATCAAGAGTCCCACCTACGCCGTGGTCGAGCCCTACACCGTCCACGCAGGTGAGGTGTGGCATTTTGATTTTTACCGCTTCAGCGATCCGCGTGAGTGGGAAGACGCTGGCTTTCGCGACATTTTTGCGCGTGTGGGCTTAAAGCTCTGCGAGTGGCCAAAAAACGCTGCAGGCGTGATGCCCACACCAGATTTAGAAATTCAGATTCAAGTGGATGACCAAGAACAACGGCAAGTGACAATCAACGCGCTCACGCAGCGCGGGCAGGAGCTGCTGGCATGACGCGGCACCAGAGCCATCTGAAACAGTCCCTAGACCATCACGGCATACAACGCCGCAGCTTGCTGCAAGGCGGCACCTTGGCGTTACTGCTAGGCAGCGCCGACATTGCCTGGGGTACCAGCATTGTGGCTGTTCGCGTGTGGCCTGCCGCGGCCTACACCCGGGTGACGATTGAAAGCGATACCGCGCTCAAAACCGTGCCCATTTTTGTTGCCAACCCTCCGCGCCTAGCTGTAGACATTGAGGGCATTGAACTCAATCCCGCACTCAAAGAACTCGTGGGCAAAGTGCGCTCAGACGACCCCTACATCACGGGCGTGCGCGTCGGGCAATACGCCAACAAAACCGTGCGCTTGGTGCTGGACTTGCGCCGTCTGGTCAAGCCACAGGTATTTAATTTACAGCCGGTCAAAACCGGCAACACCCAATACCAACACCGTTTGGTGCTCGATCTCTACCCTTCCGAAGTTGCCGATCCGCTTGAAGCCTTGATCGTCGACAAACTCAAAGGTGGCACCTCCTACAACGCACCGTCCATGACGGCCACGCCCACGCCACCCCCCGCCTCGAAGCTGGGCGCGCACGCAGACCCCGTGGGCGACTTGACAGCCAAACCCAGCCTACCCGTCGAGCCGGCATCAGCCCCTGCCTCGCTTGCTTCTGCCCCCATCACCACAGCGGCATCCGTAGCCCCTCAACAAAGCGGTGAGCGTTTCATCATCGTCGCGCTTGACCCCGGCCACGGCGGTGAAGATCCAGGTGCCATCGGCCCTCGTGGCACGCGCGAGAAAGAAGTGGTGCTCAAAATTGCGCATCGCCTACGCGACCGCATCAACAACACCACCATCAAAACCAAGCACGGCCACTTGCCCATGCGGGCATACCTGACACGCGATGCGGATTACTTTGTTCCCCTGCAGCAGCGCGTGGAAAAAGCCAGACGTGTGCAGGCTGATTTATTCATCAGCATCCATGCCGATGCGTTTCAAACACCGCAAGCCAAAGGTGCCAGTGTGTTTGCATTGAGCGATGGTGCGGCTTCTAGCGCAGCAGCCAAATGGATGGCCAAGCAAGAAAACCGTGCCGACTTGATTGGTGGCTTGAACATCAAGAGTCAAGACGCAGCCGTACAACGGGCATTGCTGGACATGAGTACCACCGCACAAATCAAAGATAGCCTCAAACTTGGCAGTGCGATGCTGGGGCAAATCAAGCACATCGGCAAACTGCACAAAGGACGCGTCGAGCAGGCAGGCTTTGCCGTGTTAAAGGCGCCCGATATTCCCAGTGTTCTGGTGGAAACCGCCTTCATCAGCAACCCCGAAGAAGAACAACGTTTGATCAGCCCCCAATACCAGAACGATTTGGCCGATGCATTGATGAAGGGCATTGAACGCTACTTCTCACGCAACCCTCCGCTGGCCAAAACTCGCAACACCTAACGCGCATGACCGACACTCCCCCGCAGCCGCGCAACCCCTTGCATGGCAAAACTTTAGAGGCCCTCGTCACCGAGTTGGCAGATTTTTATGGCTGGGAGGGCTTGGGTGAGCGCATCAACATCCGCTGTTTCACGCACGACCCAAGCGTGAGATCAAGCCTGAAGTTTTTGCGCAAAACCCCTTGGGCACGTGACAAGGTGGAGAGCTTGTATTTATTCATGTTGCGCGACATGCGCCGCACGTGAGGCTTTCCACGAACCATAAATGGCCAAGGCGCCTGGAATAAAAATCATGGCCCAGATGATTTTGTCCAAATGGGTTTTAACCCACGGGATGTTGCCAAAGAAGTAACCCGCGGTCACGATGCCACCCACCCACAGGGCTCCACCCGTGATGTCGAAGAAGGTGAACTTGCGCCGCGTCATCTGCGCCACACCCGCAACAAACGGTGCAAAGGTACGCACAAAGGGCATGAAGCGTGCAGCGATCAAGGTCACGCCGCCATAACGCTCGTAAAACGCATGGGCTTGGTCGAAGGCGCGGCGGTTGAAAAACTTGGAGTCTTCCCAGGCAAACACCTTAGGCCCAAAGAATCGGCCAATCGTGTAGTTGGTTTGGTTACCTGCCACGGCAGCCGTCAGCAACAGCGCCACAGACACACCGTAGTCCATCAAGCCCACACCACACATGGCCCCCACCACAAACAGCAAAGAGTCACCGGGCAAGAAAGGCATCACCACCAAGCCCGTCTCCACAAAAATGATGAGAAAAAGCAAGGCATAGACCCATGTACCGTTGGCTTGCACGAAGGCTTCCAAATAGCGGTCTACGTGCAGGATGAAGTCGATCAAAAAGGCAATGAGTTCCATGCTGAGGATTATCGCTGCCCCTAAAATCAGTCTGTGCACCCAGCGACCCAAACCCCACGCGCCATCCGCGAACTCCCAGATGAACTCATCAGCCAAATCGCCGCTGGCGAAGTGGTGGAACGTCCTGCCTCTGTGGTGCGTGAACTGGTGGACAACGCGCTCGACGCGGGCGCCACACAAATCACTCTGCGCTTGCTCGCTGGCGGTGTGCGCCTCATCAGTGTGGAAGACAACGGCGTGGGCATTCCTTCAGCTGAATTACCTGTGGCCCTCAAGCGTCATGCCACCAGCAAAATCACCAACTTGAATGAATTGGAGTCGGTGGGCACGATGGGATTCAGGGGCGAGGCCTTGGCCGCCATTCAATCGGTGTCTGAGCTGTCGGTGCTCTCACGCACGGCCATGCAAGACAGTGCGATGCTGCTCGACGGTCGCAGTGGTGAGTTGCAACCTGCGGCACGTGCCCAAGGTACTACGGTGGAAGTGAAAGAGCTGTTTTACAGCACGCCTGCACGCCGCAAATTTTTAAAGACAGACAACACCGAGCTAGCCCACTGCATCGAAGCCGTTCGCCGTCACGCCCTCACCCGTCCCGAAGTGGGCTTTGCCATTTGGCACGAGGGCAAGCTGGTCGAGCAGTGGCGTGCGCAAACCCTCGATGCACCATCGGGTGAAGACCTGAAACAGCCATACCTTGCGGCGCTAGACCGCCGCCTAGCCGATGTATTGGGGGACGATTTTTTACACAACTCCGTCGCCGTGCATTACCAATCTGGCCACGTCACGGTGGTGGGCCGAGCTGGCATTCCAGACGCCGCCCGCTCACGCGCTGACCACCAATTTGCATATGTGAATGGCCGCTATGTGCGCGACAAGGTCATCACCCACGCGGCGCGCAGTGCGTATGAAGACGTGTTGCATGGTCATCGCCAGCCCATTTATGCGCTGTATGTAGAGATTGATCCCACACGTGTGGACGTCAACGTGCACCCAACCAAAATTGAAGTGCGCTTTCGCGATGGTCGAGAAGTACACCAAGCCGTGCGTCATGCCGTTGAAAACGCCTTGGCTGTACCACGTGCCAACATGCTCATGGCCAACGCCCTACAAAACCATGAGTTGCCGATGGCTGGTACGACTGCCCCAGCGGGTGATTCAAGTAACGCCAATTGGAAACAGGCTGCCATGCCTTTGACGGGCACGCGTGTGGCAGATGTGGGGGCTCTGTGGCAGACCAAGCCACGCGCAGCCCTGCCCGCGGAAGAATCTGCCCCAGAAAGTTTCGCGCCCAGTGATGTGAGCAGAACCCATTCGGCTGGTCCCTCGCTGCAAGACGCAGCACCTGAAACTTGGCCCCTAGGTAAAGCCATTGCACAGTTGCATGGCGTGTACATCTTGGCTGAGAACGCACAAGGTTTGGTTCTGGTCGATATGCACGCCGCTCACGAACGCATCGTGTACGAACAACTCAAAACACAAATGGATGCACAGCGCATCAGCAGCCAACCACTGTTGATTCCTGCCACCTTCCCTGCCACGGCACAAGAAGTCGCTACCGCCGAGGCCTGCGCCGATGCGCTGCAAGAGCTCGGTTTAGAAATCTCTACCCTCTCAAGCAAAACCCTCGCCGTGCGCGCAGTGCCCAGCACCCTGGCGCAAGGTGATGCGGTGGCACTGGCGCGTAGCGTGTTGGCCGAGTTGAGCCAACACGACGCCAGCACCGTGGTGCAACGCGCACGCAACGAACTGCTGGCCACCATGGCCTGCCACGGTGCCGTGCGCGCCAACCGCAAACTCACCATCGACGAGATGAACGGCTTGCTGCGCCAAATGGAAGTAACCGAACGCTCTGACCAATGCAACCACGGCCGCCCCACGTGGCGACAGCTGTCCATGCGTGAACTCGACGCGCTGTTTTTGCGCGGTCGTTGATGTCTCCCACACACGTCATTGTTTTGTTGTCGATGCTACTGGGCATTCAACCCGTGGCCACCGATTTGTATCTGCCTGCCCTGCCCGCGATCAAAGCGGAGTTTGCAGCAGACCTCTCGCAAGCCCAGCTCACCCTCAGCGCCTTGCTATTGGCATTTGGTATGTCACAAATGGTGTGGGGCCCCTTGTCAGACCGCTTTGGTCGACGCCCTATTTTGTTGTGGGGTTTGACCACATTCACCTTGGCAGGGTTGGGGTGCGTATTGGCCAGCAGCATGCAAACGCTGATTGTTTGGCGCGCCCTGCAAGGCGCAGCCATGGGCGCTGTGGTCATGTGTGCACGTGCCATCGTGCGTGACCTATACACCCCTGAAACCGGAGCAGGTGTGATGTCGAAAGCCTTCACCGGCTTGGGTTTACTCGCATGCATCAGTGCCCCCTTAGGAGGCTTGCTGACCGATCTGTGGAGCTGGCATGCCGCACTGAGTTTGGTGATGGGCTTTGGTGCCATCACCTCAGTCTTGGTAGCCCTCACGTACAAAGAAACCGTACACCGCAAAAACCCACATGCTTTGCACCTCAAGGTGCTTGCAACAACTTGGTGGGACATCGTGCGTCACCCCACCTTTGTGGCGTTCACCTGTGTGTCGTTGGCCTCGTATGGTGGCCTCTTCTCCTTCTTGGCATCGTCTTCGTTTGTCTTCATCAACTTGGTGGGTTTGGCGCGCTGGCACTATGGTTTGCTGTTGTTTTCCATGGCCTTCACCTACATCTTGGGGACGCTGCTATGCAGACGTTTGCTGTTGCGTTTTGGCGTGCCGCGCACAGTGGCGATTGGCGGCGGCTTTAGCGTGCTGGGGGGCTGCTGGCTATGGCTCAACGTTTCGCTGGGTTGGCAAAGTGTGATCAGTCTGATGGGGCCGTTTTATTTGTTTGTCTTAGCGCATGGCATTCATCAGCCTTGTGGTCAAAGTGGTGCCGTGGGGCCTTTCCCACAGGCTGCAGGCGCTGCCTCAGCCCTGGGTGGTTTTTTGATGATGGTGGCCGCCTTTGTCACAGGCTTGTGGCTGGGCGCCGTGAAAGATTGCTCGGCCATGCCGATGGCGCAGAGCATTGCATTTTGGTCGGTGCTGACAGCCTTGTCTGCGTGGGGCTTGGTACTGCCCCGTGGAGCTCCGCGTGTCTAACGCACAGCACCCCGCAAAAGGTTGGACGGTGGATGCCATCGCCTTCATCGGCCCCACCGCCAGCGGCAAAACAGCCGCCGCCTTGGCCATGGCCAAACAGTGGCCGGTTGAAATCATCAGCATCGACTCGGCCCTCGTCTACCGAGGCATGGACATTGGTACAGCCAAACCTACGGCTGAAGAAATGGCGCAAGTGCCACACCACTTGATTGACATTCGCGACCCCCTACATGCCTACAGCGCCGCTGAGTTTGCGCGCGATGCAACAGCACTCATGGCTGAAATTCGCGCACGCGGTAACTTACCTCTTTTGGTTGGCGGCACCATGCTTTACCTCAAGGCGTTGCGCGACGGCATTGACGATTTGCCCACCGCACAGCCTGAACTGCGCGCAGAGATTGAACAGCAAGCCCTCGCTTTAGGTTGGCCGGCCATGCACGCCGAGTTGGCCAATGTCGATGCCGTGACAGCCGCGCGCTTGGCTCCCAACGATGCACAACGCATCTCACGCGCACTCGAAGTATGGCGTGCGAGTGGCAAAGCTCTATCGCAGTGGTTTGCTGAGGGCGCAAGCTCACGCGCAAAGCAAGCTGCGTTGCGCATGCCCGTGTTATCACTGGAGCCCAACGACCGCGCTTGGCTACATGCGCGTATTGCGCAACGCTTTGACCTCATGCTCAGCAGTGGCTTCTTAGCTGAAATGCAGACACTGCGCGCGCGGGGCGACTTGCACATTAATTTACCCAGCATTCGCTGCGTGGGCTATCGCCAAGCATGGGAGTTGCTCGACCTTACCGAGGCTCAAGGGGCAGCACCAGAAAGCATCACGCCTCAATTGCACGAGCTGGGCGTGGCGGCGACACGCCAACTAGCCAAACGTCAACTCACGTGGTTGCGTGGCATGGACGAGCGCATCGTCATCCCGTGCGATGCACCTGACGCCTTGGCGCAAGCATTGGCTACCGTAAAGCGGTTCACTGCAAGGGCTCTTTGAGCAGGTCAGCCAATGGCAAAGGCATGACCGCAATGCCTTCATCCATCAACTCTTCGGTTTCTTCGGGCGTGGCGTGACCACGTATGTTGCGAGCTTCGCTCTCGCCATAGTGCATCTTGCGCGCCTCCTCGGGAAAACTATCCCCCACATCTTCGGAGTTGGCTACCACATGACGCGCCATGGTGATCAAGGCCGCCTGCAACTGCGCCGGTTCTAAATTGGCTACGTCTTGCAAACTGGGCAATATGGGTGGTGTATGACTTTCAGATACATCGGCAGCCGCAGCCTCCTGCGCTGCATGTTTTGTATGAGCAGAAGGTGTTTGGCATGCATCGCGTTCACCCCGTGTGGTGTGCAAGTTCAGACGCGGGGCGCTGAGTTTTTTCGTGACCTGTGCATCACCACACAAAGGGCATGTGAGCATGCCACGCGCGAGCTGACTTTGGTAATCGTCTTCGGAACCAAACCAGCCTTCAAACACATGGTGTTGACCACATTGAAGATCTAAAACTTTCATGAATTGAATTATCCCGCAGCGAACACCACGAGGGTCAACCCGTCATATGCGCTGCCATTTCAGAAGCCATGCACCACTGAGGTGGTTTTGCAACCACAACAAACCAGTCAAGGTCTTGGCATCCGTCAGTTGACCATCGCGTGACCACGCCAGCAGGTCGTCGAGACTAGCGTCAAACACATCCAAGAACTCACCCTCATCTAACTGGCGCTCGCCCAGCGTCAGGTCACGTGCAAACCAAATATCGATGAACTCGGTGGAATAGCTAATGACCGGATGCAAGACGCCTGCATGCGCCCATTCTGCTGCGCGATAACCTGTTTCTTCGAGCAATTCACGTTGGGCGCAAACCAAGCGGTCTTCACCGAGATCAAGCTTGCCCGCAGGAAACTCAATCATCACTTGTTTCACAGGGTAGCGGTATTGACGTTCCATCACCAAACGGCCATCGTCGTGCATCGCAATGATCATCACAGCGCCAGGATGAACCACAAATTCACGTGTGGCCGTGTCGCCGCTGGGCAAGCGCACGGTGTCTCGAAAGGCATGCAAAAAGTGGCCTTTGAACAGCTCCACATGGTCTAGTGTGTGTTCGACCAAATGCTCATCAGAGGTAGATTTCATCGTCATCATGAAAAAAGCCAGCTCAAAAGCTGGCTTCCCGTGTGTGTGCAGCGTTTAGCCACCTAAGGTTGAGATCACCGCTTTCGCGCACAAAGTCATCAAACCACCAGGCAACAAACCCAAGACCAACAACAAACCACTGTTGATCAACAACACCACACGAACATCGGCGGCAGCTGACACAGTGCTGGCTGTGAGGGGCGCATCAAAGTACATCACTTTGACAACACGCAAGTAGTAGAAGGCCGCGAGCAGTGACATCAGCACAGCATAGGTTGCCAAACCTATGGCGCCGGGTTGACCCGATGCAATCAGGGCTTGCAACACTGACAACTTGCCAGCGAAACCCACCATGGGGGGAATGCCTGCCAAGGAGAACATACACAGCGCCATCACGCCAGCGTACAGCGGACTGCGCTGGTTCAGACCGGAGAAGTCAGCAATTTCTTCACTCTCAAAGCCTTCACGTGCCAACAACATCATGACGCCAAACACTGCCAGGGTGGTCAGCACATAGGTAACCACATAAAACATGGCTGAACTGTAAGCATTGGCTGCCGCTGCTGTGTTGCCATTGACCACGCCTGAGTACAACCCAATCAACACAAAACCCATCTGAGAAATGGTCGAGAACGCAATCATGCGCTTCATATTGGTTTGAGCAATACCCACCAAGTTGCCAATGAAAAGCGAAGCCACAGACATGACCATGAGCATTTGCTGCCAATCCACGGCCAGAGGCATCAAGCCCTCAACCAGCAAACGCACAGTCATGGCAAAACCAGCCAGCTTGTGTGCGCCGCCAATCATCAGCGTGATGACCGTAGGAGCACCTTGATACACATCTGGTACCCACATGTGGAATGGCACAACGCCAAACTTAAAGCCTAAGCCGCACACCAAGAACACCAAGCCTAAAACCAACACCTTGTGGTTGATTTGACCGGTAGAGACCGCTTGAAAAACAGAGGTGACATCCAAAGAGCCGGTGGCACCGTAGAGCATGGACATGCCGTAGAGCAAGAAGCCACTACCCAAAGCGCCCAGCACAAAGTACTTCATGGCCGCTTCAGATGCTTTGGCATCATCACGATGCAAAGCAACCAGGGCGTAACTGGAAAGCGCCAACAACTCAACGCCCAGATACAAGACCACAAAGTTGTTACCGGAAATCATGACGTACATGCCCAGTGACGCAAACAAGCCCAAGGTAAAGAGCTCGCCCCCCGTCTTCAGCATGTTGCGATCAGCCGCATAAGGACGACCGTAGACTAATGTCACGAGCACAGCCACAGTTGAAAAGCACTTCAGCCAATTCCCCATGGGATCAGAGACCACTATGTTGTTGAAGCTGTAAACCGTCAGGCCTAGCAATGCATCATGCGCTTGCAAAACCGCCACAACCGACAAGGTCAGAACTGTGAGTACATACGTCGTTGTGCGGCGCGGGGATTTGACGAACAAGTCGATCATGGCAATCAAAATTGCCATGCACACCAGTACCATTTCTGGCAGCAGCGCTAAAAGGTTGAGTTTTTCGATCATGTTTTCAATCTCTTTTATTGTGGCAACTTAGACATTGCAACGTGTTTGAGCAACTCGGCCACAGATACATCCATGACATCTGTGAATGGCTTAGGGAAGATGCCCATGGCCAGTACAGCAATCGCCAACAAAGCCAACATCAAAAATTCGCGGCTATTGATGTCGTCCAACTCTTTCACGTGGTCATTGGCCACGGCACCGAGGTACACGCGCTTGATCATCCACAGGGTGTAAGCAGCGCCAAAAATCAAGGCAGACGCAGCTGCAAAGCCAACCCAGAAGTTGTATTTGATCGCACCCAAGATAACCATCCACTCACCCACAAAACCTGCCGTGCCTGGCAAACCGCAATTGGCCATACCGAACAACAAAGCAAAGGCAGCGAACTTAGGCATGGTGTTGACCACACCACCGTAAGCAGCGATTTCACATGAGTGCACGCGGTCATACAACACGCCGATGGACAAGAACATGGCAGCAGACACAAAACCGTGGGCAATCATTTGCACCAACGCGCCAGACACACCGATGTCATTGAAGATGAAAAAACCCAAAGACACGAAGCCCATGTGTGCAACAGATGAATAAGCCACCAGCTTTTTCATATCTTCTTGCACCATGGCCACCAAGCCCACGTAGACCACAGCCACGAGTGACAAAGCAATCACGAGCCATGCGTATTCGTGCGCAGCATCAGGCGCAATTGGCATCGAGAAACGCAAGAAGCCATAAGCACCGAGCTTCAACATGATGGCAGCCAGCACAGCAGAACCACCCGTGGGGGCTTCTACGTGCACATCGGGCAACCAGGTATGCACAGGCCACATCGGCACCTTCACCGCAAACGCAGCAAAGAACGCAAAGAACAAAAGGGTCTGGGCAGACATTGACAATGGCAGTTTGTGCCAAACGGCCAAGTCAAAACTGCCGCCGGATTGGGTGTACAAATAAATCAATGCCACCAACATCAACAAAGAACCGAGCAGTGTGTACAAGAAGAACTTGAACGCAGCGTAAATTTTGTTGGGACCGCCCCAAATACCGATGATCAGGTACATCGGAATCAAGGTGGCTTCAAAGAACACATAAAACAGCATGCCGTCGACAGCGCTGAACACACCAATCATCAAGCCGCTCAAAATCAAGAACGCACCCATGTATTGGTTCACACGCTCGGTGATCACCTCCCAACCTGCGATCACAACAATCACGGTGATAAAAGCAGTCAACAAGACAAACCACAACGACAAACCATCAACACCGAGGTGATAGAAGACATTGAAGCGTTCAATCCACAAGGACTTCTCAACAAATTGCAACGCCGCTGTACTGTTATCGAACCCGCCAAACAAAGGCAGTGTGACAGCCAGGCTGACGATAGAACCGATCAAAGCAAACCAACGCACGGCTCTCGCATGTTCGTCACGCCCAAGGGCGAGCAAGATGACACCAAACAGAATCGGCGTCCAAATGGCAAGGCTCAACAAACCCATTTTTTATTCTCCTTATTTGAGCGAGACGAACCAAGTCATCAGCAAAAACACGCCTAAGATCATGACCAAGGCATAGTGATAGAGATAACCACTTTGCAACTGACGTGTCACAGCGGCCATGCACCCCACCAGTTTCCAAGAGGCATTCACGACACCACCCTCGATGACGGTTTGGTCGCCGCCCTTCCACAAACCCGTACCCAAAGCACGTGCGCCACGTGCCAAGACGTTTTCATTGAACCAGTCCATGTAGTACTTGTTCTCGAACAAGACATAGATAGGGTTGAACGCACGTTTAATCGCAGCAGGCACAGCTGGATTGATCATGTACATGTAGTAAGCGGTTGCAACACCCGCCACTGCCAACCAAAAAGGTGCGGTACTCAACGCGTGCATAGCCATGGCAACAGCACCGTGATACGCATGAGCCAACTCTTGCATCACAGGGTGTTTATCAGCATTGATAAAGATGGCATCGCTGAAGAACGTGCCGTACAGCATCGGATCGATCGTATAAAAACCGATCAACACTGAGGGAATAGCCAGCAAAACCAACGGCACGGTCACCACCCATGGCGACTCGTGAGGACCATGGTCGTGGCCGTGGTCGTCGTGACCATGGTGATCATCGTGGCCGTGATGCGCGTCAGGGTTTTGATCGTACCGCTCTTCGCCATGGAACACGAGGAAGTACATGCGGAACGAATAGAACGCCGTCACAAACACACCGGCCAACACAGCGAAGTGCGCAAAGCCAGCACCGGGCAAGTGGCTTTCAGCCACAGCTTCGATGATGCTGTCTTTGGAGTAGAAGCCAGAGAAGAATGGTGTACCGATCAACGCCAACGAACCCAACAAAGAGGTGATCCAAGTGATGGGCATGTATTTGCGTACGCCGCCCATCCAACGGATGTCTTGGTTGTGGTGCATGCCCATGATCACAGAACCGGCCCCTAAGAACAGCAAGGCCTTGAAGAACGCGTGTGTCATCAAGTGGAACACGGCCACAGAGTAAGCCGATGCGCCCAAAGCCACGGTCATGTAGCCGAGCTGAGACAAGGTGGAATATGCCACGACGCGCTTGATGTCGTTTTGAATCAGGCCCAAGAAACCCATAAACAAGGCTGTGATGGCGCCAATCACCAAGATGAAGTTCAGCGCAGTGTCTGACAACTCGAAGAAAGGCGACATGCGGGTGACCATGAAGATACCGGCCGTCACCATGGTCGCTGCATGAATCAACGCTGAGATCGGTGTGGGACCTTCCATCGAGTCAGGCAACCACACGTGCAATGGGAATTGAGCTGACTTACCCATCGCACCGATGAACAAGCAGATACAAATCACCGTCACCAACATCCAGTCGGTACCGGGGAAAGTGAGTGCACCCAATTCAGCTGCTTTGGCGAATGCTTCGGTGTAGTTCAAAGTGCCAGCATAAGCAGCGATCAAACCGATGCCCAAGATGAAGCCAAAGTCACCCACGCGGTTGACCAAGAAGGCCTTCATGTTCGCAAAGATCGCCGTGGGTTTGTTGAACCAGAAACCGATCAACAGATAAGACACCAAGCCCACAGCTTCCCAACCAAAAAAGAGTTGGAGCATGTTGTTGCTCATGACAAGCATCAACATGGAGAAGGTAAACAACGAGATGTAAGAGAAAAAGCGGTTGTAACCCTCGTCCTCTTCCATATAACCAATGGTGTAGAGATGAACCATCAATGACACAAAGGTCACGACACACATCATCATGGCGGTCAGGCCATCGACCAAGAAGCCGATTTCCATTTTCAAATCACCGACCACCATCCATGTGTAAATGGTTTCGTTGAATCGAGCGCCATCCAAAGCAACGCTTTGCAGCGTCATGACAGACAACACGAAGGCAATGAACACACCCAAGATGGTGAGTGAATGGGTCACGCCGCGGCCAATTCGGTTACCGCCAAAGCGCGTACCCAAAATACCAGCCAAGGCCGAACCCACCAGAGGTGCCATAGGCACTGCCAACAATGTAGAAGCTTGAGGGTTTGTGACATGATGAATTAACCCTTGAGCGTGTTGAGTTCATCCACGTTGATGCTGGCGTTGTTGCGGAACAACTGCACCAGAATCGCCAGGCCAATGGCAGATTCAGCGGCCGCCACGGTCAAGATGAAGAAAACAAAAATCTGACCGTTCAAGTCACCCAAATAGTGCGAGAACGCCACGAAGTTCATATTGATCGCAAGCAGCATCAACTCAATCGCCATCAAAAGAACGATGAGGTTTTTGCGATTCAGAAAAATACCAATCACTGACAGTGCGAACAAAATCGCACCCAAGGTGAGGTAGTGGCCTAAGGTGATACTCATGGTTGCTTCTCCTCTGCGGCTGGTGCAGCAGGTGTGGGTTTGACCGCATCCATCTTCACCAGTTCCACACGGTCACGGGCCTTGACGCGCACTTGGTCGCCCGCATTTTGGAATTTGCTGTCTTTACGTGCACGCAAGGTCAATGCGATAGCAGCGATCAAAGCCACCAACAGAATCAAAGCAGCGACTTGCACAGGGTAGAGATATTCTGTGTAAAGGAGCACACCCAAATCTTTGGTGTTCGAAGGTTGCGCAACCACCACATGCCCCACATCAGCTGCTGATGCGGCGGGCATGACAGCAGACGCGGCGTCCACAGTCATTGAAGCCACATCCACGGGCGCTACAGCGGTCACGGCGGCAGGCGCAATCAACTGTGCCGCCACTTGCTGTCGTGGCTCGCTGATACGAAAGCCCCCCAACAACACTGCTGCCAATTCCAAAGCAATCACCGCACCCACCATAGCGGCAAGTGGGAAATGCTTCCAGAAACCTTGGCGAATACTGTCGATGTTGATGTCGAGCATCATCACCACAAACAAGAACAAGACCATCACCGCGCCCACGTACACGAGGACGAGCGCGATAGACAAGAATTCAGCCTTAAGCAACATCCAGATGCCTGAGGCTTGGAAAAAAGCCAAGACCAAGTAAAGCGCGGCGTGCACAGGGTTACGCGCCGTGATGACGCGGAATGACGCAAACAGCATGACTGCTGAGAACGCGTAGAAAAGAGCCGATTGAACGTCCATCATGAAATCTTTCAACGGTATTTGGCGTCAGCTGCTTTGTTGGCAGCAATTTCCGGTTCGTAGCGGTCGCCCACTGCCAACAGCATTTCTTTGGTGAAGTACAAGTCACCGCGTTTTTCGCCGTGGTACTCAAAAATGTGTGTTTCAACGATCGAGTCCACAGGACAGCTCTCTTCGCAGAAACCGCAGAAGATGCACTTGGTCAAGTCAATGTCGTAGCGAGTGGTACGGCGGCTACCATCTGCGCGCTGATCTGATTCGATGGTGATGGCCATCGCAGGACACACGGCTTCACAGAGTTTGCAAGCAATACAACGTTCTTCGCCGTTTTCATAACGACGCAAAGCATGCAAGCCACGGAAGCGAGGTGACAAAGGTGTCTTCTCTTCCGGAAACTGAATGGTGATGCTGCGCGAAAACATGTACTTGCCTGTGAGGGCCATGCCTTTAAACAGCTCGAGCAACAAGAAGCTCGACAAAAAGTCGCGCAACGAGAATGGAACGGAATGTGTAGTCGTTGTCATGGTGTATGTCCGGCCTCAGTTCCAAATATTCCAAGGTGTTTGAATCCAAACACCCACCACCAACAACCAAATCAAGGTGATTGGAATAAAGATCTTCCAGCCCAAACGCATGATCTGGTCATAGCGATAGCGTGGGAATGTGGCACGCACCCACAAGAACATGGTCACGACCACAAAGGTCTTGATACCAAGCCAAATCC
>JACCDV010026181.1_pt1 | contig 18372 bp, 22 predicted proteins | sample 7446131 | NCBI WGS metagenome assembly JACCDV01 (sample SAMN15323448, study PRJNA562643) | freshwater metagenome | isolation source: river surface water | place: USA:Blue River Watershed | collected 2017-08-17 | reverse complement strand
CAATACAATATCCGATTTCTTTAAATTTGGAAGCATAGACTCTGAAGGAATTTTTGTATAATCAAATATAAATCCTCTAATAACAATGATCAGAAATAATAAAGGAAGGAATGATATTAAAAATCCAGCAGAAAAAAGAGAATCTTTTTCTAATTTATGTATTTCTAAGAAATCGAAAGAACCATCTTTCAAATATGCATTTTTATTAACTTGATAAATTAATTTAGAGTAAAGGCTGAGAAAAATTCCCCATATAAGTAAAAAATTTAAAGACAATAAAACATTTAAATTCCATAAACCAAAAAAATTTAAAAAAATCATGGTAATAAATGTTAAAATAACAAAAATATGTGCTTTTGTTGTCATAAAAATAAATAATTGATTCATTTTTAAAATCATAATCATCCAATAAAAATCATAAACTTATACTCTAAATATTTATCATAAAATCAAATAAAAATTCTTTTTTTCTGATAAAAGAAATTTTATAATTTATGTTGTTATTAAGCAAAAATAACTTTACTTTTTTGTTTTTTTTATTTAAAATGCGAATAATAAACAAAGAAAGCCTATGAAAGTCATATCTGTTTTAAATCATAAAGGTGGAGTAGGTAAGAGTACCATTTCAACTAATTTAGCTGGTTATTATACAAACAAAGGTGCAAAAGTCATGCTTGGAGATTTTGATGTACAGCAATCATCAAAAAACTGGCTTACATTGAGACCTTTGAATGCTGCTAAAATTCACTCATGGGATGTTAAAGATGGTAAATTTTCACAGCCTGGATCGGACATTCAACGTGTCATCATTGATGGACCTGCTGGAATTAGAGAGCAATCACTTGAAAGACTTGTTGCGCTGTCAGATAAAGTCATTATTCCATTAAAGCCTGGAATTTTTGATATGTTATCAACGCGTTCTTTTTTAAATGAAATTTTAAACATCATCAAACAAAGTAAAAAATCAACGGAGTTATGTGTCATTGGTAATATGGTTGATCCAAGAACAAAAGCCAGTGAGCAGCTTCTACAATTTTTTAAGATGTCGGGACTCCCGCATCCAACAGATATTAGACAGGCTCAAATTTATGTTCATTTGGCTGCTCATGGTTTAACAGTTTTTGACAATAATGTTTTTGAGAAAGAAACAGAACAATGGAAGCCATTGATTCGCTGGATTGAGGCAAAGCCACAAGTTCAAAATAATCAAGGAGAAACATCATGAAATGGTTAAGTATTTTAATTTTAAACATGTTTTTATTTTTAACAGGATGTGCCACAAATGGCAAAAATCTACCATATCCTGACAATAAAAATGGTTTTGATTTAAATTCAGAAATGAATGCTTCCATCGACGAAATGAAAAAATTGGGTGTAACACCTCCCGTCAATCTATCTAATCAGACTGCAATGGGTAATAGTTCAACATTTAATAATACTCTCACCATTTTAAAATTAAATCTTGATGCCAAGCCAATTGCACAAAAGAAAATGAGTATTGATGCACGAGAGGAAATTCCATTTACTGGGGGGCCTATTGTAAAAATTCAAGATATTGCATTTAATGGTACTAAAGTTAAACTCATACAAATCATGTGCGGAAATTCTGCTGTTAAACAAAAATTTGATAATCCCAGTCTTGTTAAAGGTTGGACCACACAAATAGATTGTGGTGTTTCAAAATATATGATCATTGGAGAATAAAAAAAGAGCATATGCTCTTTTTTTTATCATTCTTTTTGAATAATCCAGATATAATGTTGTTGATTAATGACATTAATGGTAAATTCACTCTGAGATATAAAATAATCAAAATTATTTTTATTTTTTAATTTTTCCAATCCCAGTTCAGAAATACACACACACTGTACTTTAAATTTCCCCCAAAATTGATTTTCTACAATAAAATAAGGTTGGTTAACATAAATATTAATTAAATCTTCATTTTCAATTTTATTGAGTATTCCCCAATCATCAAAAAGCAATAATCCATAAATTTCATTGGAATCTTGATTCATATATTTATTTAAAAAATTCATTAATTTTTTTGCTTGATTACCAAAACTTGATATTTTCCAAAGAGTTTGATTAATGATTAAGCCTTCTTCAAAGAAAGTCCCATCTATTTCTTCTTTAGGTCGATAGCCTCCTAAAAGAATAGGAATAGGCTTGCACTCATCTATTAAGTCATACCATGGTTGGGAAAAGGATAAGGGTGGAGGATATTTTAAAGGTAGCTTATTTTGCATTAACCTCTGTAATAAAGCAGATTTGTGAGCAGGAATATTATCATCTAAATTTGCCAAATCTTCTATTTGCGACATAATTTGTGCATGATAATCTGGATCAATTTCTTCAAATGCTTTGATATTATTGAGTTGAATTTCTTTGTATTTCTGAAGAGCTTCTGATATTGTTTTATCTTTTTTCTCTGACATTTTAAATCCTTTTTAAAATTAACTTAAAAAAATATATTTGATTTGTCAAATAAAATATTGTTTTATTTGATAAAAATGATACCATTAAAGCTTCAGACTCATTGAGCCATTTTATGCATAAAATAAATATATTTTATTATCAACTTTATTTTTATTATGATAAATCTATGCCTTGTATTATCAATCATGATAATAAATTTTTTATTGTTAAAAAAAGTATTGATAAAACATCTTCTTCAAAAGAAATAGTGGAAAATCAATATTCAAAAAAAATAATTTTTCATTGTGATGAAATCACTTGTGAAAATGCATTTGAAATTATCAACTTATATAAAAAATCTGAGCAATTTATTTTTAATTGCTCAAGTGTTGAATTTTTTAAAAAAAATTCATTAAGTCAATTAAAAAATATTTTGGAACATCAAAAAGATATAAAAAATTATTTTAAATGTTCAATTTTTTCTGAATTTATAGGAGCTGTTAAAAACCTACATGATTTTGAAAAAATCATGTATGAAAAGAATATTAACAATCATGTTGAACATTTTCATAAAAAATTATTTAAAATATAAAAAGCATGAGTAAAAAGTTATGTTAATGATGTAAGGTTAAATTTTAATAAATTGATGTAAATGATAAATATCATTAATTTAGAGTATGATTTGATGGAATTAATTCATGATGATAAGAGAAAGTTATTTAATTTCTATAACTTCAATAAAAATAAAACTGAGATTAAAAGTAAAAAGTTAATCTCAGGATTAAACTGTGTTTGAACTGGCTATCAACCTAAATAGTTAACATTTTTGTTAATTATGAAACAAGCCTAAGAATTAATGTTCAGAAAGCATAGAAGGGTCTGATAACATTTTTTTATGGTTTAATTTATCTTGAATAATCCAATAATAGCATGCATTTAAATTAATGAGTGTAAACATACTATTGAGAAACATAACACCATATTGTTGATTTATAAAACCAATATATAATAAACAACAATTACTGATAAGCCAAATAGGCCAACAATAATTAACTGTTTTATGTTTAGATGCTAAAAGAAATGCAGCACTTAAATTCATAAAGCCACAAAACCATTCAAATAATGAAATTTCTATTGATTTATGATTATCTTGCCATGAGTTTAACATGGAATACATAGGAAATAATTTTTGATTATACATAAACAATGTTAAAAATAGCATGACAGACAAACCTAAAAATATAGCACTTAAAACATAAGAATATTTTCGAATTATTTTAAAAGTATATAATGATTGATTAGAAGATTTATCTGTTTCAAATTTCCACTGATAAAGACCAATAATGTTGGTAAATACTCCAAAAAATTGATAAAATGTTAATCCAAACTGCTCTTTATAAAAGAAAAAATAAGCAAACAAGATATTTGATAAAATCCAAAATATCCAAGTTAAGCTTGGGTTATATTTTTTCGTAGACATCATATAAGAGCCAGCTAGAGCTAAAAAAGTAGCAACCCATTCAATTGTTACAACAAGCATAGTATCCTTTAATTAATTGACTTATTATCTTTATTTTCATTGATTTGTAAAGATTAAAATAATTTTTTTTATCTTTAGAACATAAAAAGATGGCGATATCGCCATCTTTTTGCTTACATCATTCATTTAATTTTCATCATTAATTTCATGAATAGAAACAACTGAAAAACCAATATGTTGACCATTCTGATCTTTTCCTACAATTTCTTGCAATTTTGTTTCTAATTGTTTAACAGCACTTTTAGTAGCCCAAGGATGATCCAAGCTAATGATATTATTTTTCATTTGAACTTTCCCTCCATGTAAACTCATCCAATTAACCCAAATATCTGAATTTGTTTTTTTAATCTTCATTTCATATTCCTCTAATACATCTTGTTTATCAAATGATTTTTTTAATTGATTGTCAAAAGATTGCAATGTTTTTTCACTCTTTTGCTCGATAAACGAAACAGGAGCTATATTTTGTATAGATGGCTGTAAGATTTCTTGATGAATATCGGTTATTTCTTGAGTATTTAGAGTAGGATTATCACTGACTCTTTGCATAAAGTTATTAAAAAAATCTTCATCTGATTTTTCAACTTGCATTTCTGTTGTTTGTTTATTGCCCTGTACACTTTGAGTAAATGATTGTAAATATTGTTTTTCTTCCTCTGAAAGCTCTTGCTCAACTAAGGCTTCTAGATGATTATTTGAAGATTCAAAATTCATTTCTTCAACTACTGTGTCTTCAAAATCTTTATTATTAGAAGAAAGATTAAAATCATCTTCTAAAGACATGTTTGAAATAGGTTTGGAGATTTCTTTGGTAAACACAGGAATATCTTCTTCTATATCAAAATTATATGATGATTTTTCGTCTTTTATAGGTAATAATCGAGGACTTTCCTTAACTGTTGTTTCATGCACTGACTCATTTAATGAAAAAGATTTTGATTCTTTTTTCTTTTCTTTTTTGGTAAGTGATAAATCGTTTTGATTATGTTCAATTTGAGTTATTCCTTGTTTTTTATTTTTAATGGGTGCTACGTCTTCTTCAACATTAAAAATATCAAAATTTTCCGTTTTCTTTTTAAATGCAGGATATTTTTTAACAAGATTATCTAAACTATCTTTTTGATCACGATAGCTTTTATATAACATATGTAATCTTGTTTTTTCTTTTTCATCTTGTTCTAATTCAAATGCTTGCTTCAAACTCTCCAGAGCTTTATTTCTCTGACCAAAAGAATCAAAACTAATGGCTTCTTCAATTAATTCATTCACATTATGAGCCATTTCAAAATCAGCTAACAGCTCTTTTTGTAATTGGTCTAATTCTTTTGCATTTAAAGTCGAGTTTTGTTTTTTCTTTTTATGAAATATTTCATTTAAATCTTTGGGTCTCAAAACTTTAGAATCGTCAAAATCTTGTGTTTGTACCGTATAAGTTTCTGCCTCTCCTTTTCTAGTAGAAGCTTTCGTTTTATAAGCGTCATTTGTGACATCACTGGTGTATAGGCTTTGACGACTTTTCTTTTTTTTACCAAATACAACTTTTAATAAAACAAGAATTACAACCAACATAACAACCAATATAACAATTTTGGTTATATCAACCTTTGGCCCTAATGCAGCAATTAAACTATTAATATCCATCTTAACTCCTAATTTTTTTTTAAGATAATCATTAAAAATAATAAAAACAAGTCTTATTTTATAAAAAAGAGATTATTTTTAATTTTTTATGCCATAGATTAATAATTATTATTTTAAATGTCAAGTTTATTCTGGTTAATCATCAACTGTAAAATGTAATAAAAAAAACAATCATTTTCATATATGTTAAACTCTCCAGAAAATCATTCCCTAAAAAATTTAGAGATTGAAGCATGATTTATCAAATGATGACATCGTATTAATTAAAAAAATACATTTTTTTAATTTTTCTTGTATAATTATTTTGATAACTATTTATTTAAGCCATGTTTAAAAATTTAAAAAATAAATTAATTTTTTATCAAAACAATCAATCTATTAAAAATAAAATTGGTGTTCAATTTTGGTTGGATATTTATAATAAAAATAAACATTGTGAATATGAAATTATTAAAGAACGTGATGGATCTTTTTTAGTCAATGTTTTAGGTGATGTTGATTTATCACATTATGATGATATTCGAAGAGCCATTGCCATAATGTGTGGTACAAGTCAAAATATCAATTCATTGAATGAACATAAACTTTCAAATATTCCTTTTAAATTTGGTGTAGTTGATGGTTATTTTGATATCAGTTATAATCATTTGATTGATTTAGATTTTTTGCCAAAAGTTATTACCAAGGATTTTTTAGCATCTCACAATGATATTGTGAGCATCAATATACCAGAAGTACATGGAAAGATTGATCTATCGCATAATAAAATTCAAGAAATTAATCTAGATTTTTGTCTGTCTGAAAAAATAGAAATGGCTTACAATGAAATTTCTAGCATTGAAGTATCCAGACCGTTAAAATACATTTCTTGTATGAATAATCAATTAAAGCACTGTCATATTGATGACTGTGAAACAGTCTATATTTGTTATAATCCTTTGGAAAAAGTTTTTTTACCAAAAAATTGCATCAAATACAATTTTGAAAACACTCCTTTTTATAGCAAAAACTTTCAAAATAAACATGTCAGCATGGATGAAATTAATATGTTTTTTGAAGAAAAATTGATTTTAGAAATTTTATTAATTGATGAAAAGAATAAGAAAATTAAATATAAATTGTAAAAATAAAAAAAGATGTTCTTTAATATCATGACTCAAATGAAAAATTTTAATTGAATATATGAAGAAAGTCACGTTAAATAAATCATACAAAGTAAGCATCAAAAATTTGAAGAGATTTTCTCTTTATATGAATTTGATGAATAAGAATTTCAAACATACTTAGATATTTTCCTTGTAATTTACCAATTGATAACAAATTAACTGTATCATTTTTCGATAAATTAAACTCATGAATCATTCAAGAGATAACAAATCGACCGAATCATAATTATTCTTCATCATTTCAGCAATAATTCTAGCACTTCCACAAGCCATTGTCCATCCTAATGTACCATGTCCAGCATTGATGAATAAATTATCAAAAGAGCTTTTTTCAATGATGGGCACCATACCAGGAGTTGCAGGTCTGAGTCCACACCATTTGATTATATTCTCATAATCAAGACCATTGGGATGAATTTTTTTCGTTCTTTCAATCAATGCATTGCATCTTTCATGATTCATCTCTAAATCATAACCATTGAACTCTGCTGTACCAGCAACTCTCAAATTATCTCCAAGTCTAGTTAAAACAATTTTATAATCACTATCTGTTAATGAAACTCGATTAATTAATTTTGAATCCTGAATTGGAATGGTCACAGAGTATCCTTTGGCTGGATAAATATTCAAGTTCACACCAATTTTTTGCATGATGGGAGTTGAATAGGCTCCTAAACAATTTAAAAATAAATCTCCTCCAATCTCCTGAAAATCTTGATTCATGGTGTTTTGTACATGAATAGATTTTATTTTCTTTTTTTCATGTTTAATCGATAAGATATTTTGATTGAAATGAAATTTGACGCCCAAATGCATACACACTTTAGCTAATTCTTCACAAAATAGTTTTGCATTACCACTTTCATCATCTGGGCTGTAATCAGCACCAAATATTGGCATAGTACAATTTTTCAAATTAGGCTCAATTTCTAGAGTTTTCTCTAGATTCTTGATTAAACGATGACAACCAAATTTGGACATATATTGCGCAGATTGTTGTCCAGATTGCCAACCTTTTTCAGAAGTATAAAAAGTTAATATTCCATTTGTTTGTTCTTGATAAGAAAGAAATAATTCTTTTCGCAAGTCTTGAAGCTCTTTTCTAGAAAAAGCAGATAACTTCAATAATTTAACAATATTTTCTTGATTTCTTGTTGGATAACATTCAGATAAAAATTTTGCAAACCAAGAAATTTGATGAATATCGAGCTTAGGTTTAATCAACAAAGGACTGTCTTCCTTTCCGATCCATTGCAACATTTTTTTTAAATTTGAAAATGAAGACCATGGCTCTGAATAACAAACGGATATTTGACCTCCATTTGCAAAACTAGCATCCTCAGCAACATTAGAATGTTTATCAAAAACATCCACATCAAAACCTTGGAGTTTCAAGTAATATGCACTTGTAACTCCCATTAATCCGGCACCTAGAATTATGACTTTCATTTTTTCATCCTTTTAGAATTTTGTTTTCCAATTAAGTTAATTAAATCTTGATGACATGACATCCAATTGTGATGTTTTTTAATAATATCATTTTTTTTAATCCATACTCTATCAATACATTCATGACTCTTTTGAAATTCATTTAATTGGTAATCAATCACATAAAAAAATAATTGATAGCCTATTCTTGGATATCCTTGTTTTAAAGCAATTTGATTCAGAGTATTATCAATTTCTATGGCTCCTAGAATTTCCATTTTGAAACAATCTATAGAGGCTTCTTCTTTTGCTTCTCTGATTATAGCCTCCTCTGGATTCTCTTCTTTTTCCATGTGCCCGCCAATAATATCAATTCCTCTTGGATTAATTGTAAATAAAAAATCATCATTTTTTTTAATAAATGCATGAACTGAAGTCACTTGTGGATTTTTAATCTTTTGAAATTTTTCTTTAGATATATATTGATAAACACTCATATTATCTTTCGTTTTTTTTTGATCATAACATCTTTTTAGAAATATTACAAATTTTTTTCAATCAATGATGAAGGCAAGTTCGCGGAAGATGAAGAGTTAAAAATCTCATTTTGTGCTTTTCTCAAATTTTCAACCACTTTTTTTCTTTTTTCATCCATAGAAACAGCTAATGAAGACAATTCTACTTCTATTGTTTCAATTTTAATTTCTCGATTGTTTTTAAATTTTTTTGTTTCACCTTGAATATCCTGGCGTATTTCAAAAGAATTTCCTTGTGTATCATATTCAAAAGTTGATTTTTGATATACAAAATCATGTTCATCTGCTTTCATGATTAAAACAGGTTTTTCATTTATTTTTTTTACCCGATGACCATTTGGCCTTATTTCTTCTCTGAGTGCAAGTCTTTCATTGTTGATTAATAGCCCAACATCAACAATCACTTCTTTGATAGCACCTTTTTCATCATGCTTGACAACTACGCGAGAATTTTTATCAGTATGTAAAAAAAATATTTCCTCTTGTATTTTACCGAAATTTTCTAAACTTAAATCCATTTTTTTCAACACAACTTCAATATAAAATTTACTATTTATATCCGGAATAATTTTTGTCACACTAGGAGTGTTGATAAATCCTTCTTGCTTACCTAACGATTTCAATATAATGGAACCATCTGTATCAAAAATATGTTGCACACCAAAATTAAATGAAGTTCTTTTGATATATTCTGAAAATATTTCAAAACCATAAGATTGTAAATGACTTTTTTTACAACGCTCTTCTTGATAGACAATCGTTGACCTCATTTCAACACCATCATTAAATATTTTAGTGACTCTCTTGAAGCTGTCTTCATTTATCTCTTGAAAGGCACATTTTCCCACATGATAATCCACAATGATTTGTTGTTTATGACTTCCTTGAGTAATTTTAACGTTACTTTTAAACATATATTTCTCTTATTAATACATCATTATAATTTTTATTTTCATATAATCAAAAAAAATACCGTAAATATAGATTTTTGATTGATTTTTTAGATTAAGTACCCTAAAATATTTCATACATTAAAAAAAACCATGTCTTTTCAAATAATCATTAAAAGCAATAATACCCTTCAAATTCCATTAAATGACTTTTTTTCATTAAAATCTAAGGAAAAATCTAATAATTTCACAAAATGTCTTAAAAATTGCGGTGCATTGATTGAGCAAATATTAAATTCATTTGAAGATAAAGATAGATTTCAGCATTTCAAGATTCATATTCACCCCATTCAAGAAAGTTATTTTGGAGATCATTCAGAAGAGATCAAGGTTTTAAAAAAAGAAAAATTGATTAAATTTGGCATTAAATCATTGGATAAATCTCATTTCTTGGAAACAGACTTACAAAAAACTTATTTCATTTTGAATCATGAGATAGGCCACTTATTTTTTCATGAATTTGAAAAAGATTTGAAATCACATTTTTTACAAATTCCATTTTATCAAAAACTACCATCGCAAGTACAAAAGGTGATTTTAGAATTTCAAGAAGAGATTTTTGCTGATTTATTTTCAACCATCATACATATGAAAACAATTGCTTTTGAATTCGATTATTTTGAAAATTCAAAAGAAAAAGAAGATAGAAAATATCAAAAAATTGAATCAATGTTAAAACACTTAATAGAGTTTAGAGAAATATCAATTTTAAATAAACTAGATAAAAATTTAAATGAATCATGGCATGATATTATTGGAGATTTTAGACATTATACCAATCCAGCTGTGCAATTTTTTAATCAAATGTTTAAAGATCAAATACTTCCTCATTCATTTAGTACTTTATATGAAATCAACTCTTTTTGTATTGAAATGTCTGATTATTTTTCAACTGAACTTGTCCATAAATTAGAAAATTTTGACAAAAATTTTCATCAATCTTTATACCAAACCAATGAGCAAGTGATTTTAGGATTATTAAAAATGATGAATCAAATTGATTATGTAAGACACCAAGAGCCTGAACATACTTTGCTGCGTGGCGTTTATTCACATCCTTAATTTAAAAAATGCTGCAACAATAACTCTTTATTAACAGGAGTCCAATCAGTATAGTTGGCAACAATTGGATTCCAATATTTTTCTGCATGCAGAAAAATAAAATCATGATCTAGATCTTCTGATTCAATGATTCCTTTTGTTTGATTTGCTTTTATTTCAAGCCACTTCATTGCTGCTACGATACTACCAACAACCTGTAGACTGGTGGCATTATTATATGGAGCAATTTCTCTTGCTTTTTGTATATCAAGTTGAGAGCCTAACCATAAGGAATCAAATTTACCACTTAATAAAAGAACGCCAAGCTCATCTATGCCATCGATTAAATCATCTTTCAATACTTTTTTATGATGAATTTTATTGCGATGATTTTCATCCAATAAGTTTAAACTTTCCCAAGATTCGTCGCATGGCCTATAAGCATAATAGACTGTCGGTCTATAAAAATTTTCATCATGACAAGTTAAATATTCTGAAATAGAAATTGCCTCGTTATGACTGATAAGTTTTCCAATGATATGACCTGAGGAAGGAACCCAAGTTTTCACAGAAGTTTGAACTCCTAAATCTTTTAAGTATACAGCACTACGCTTTCCATTATGATGATGTATAGCTTGTGGATATTGCTCATGGCTACCAAAACCTAATTCAGCAGGTTGAAGAGCTTCAGCTACAAAACCATCTACAGACCATGTGTTAAAAAAATCGTTCTGGCCTCTTTTTAATTTTGTTTTTTGAGAGTCTTTTTCTGAAATTTGAATGACTCGTATATCCAACAATCTGGCTAAATTGGCCCATTCTTTTTGATTTTTAGGTGCTGGCAAGTATTTCAAATATTGGTTTTTCATCATGAGAAGTGCTTTTTTCATTAACACAGACACAAATCCAGGATTAGCTCCATGAGACACAAGTGCAGTACTTTTATTTCTTTGCTTATCTTTTAAATCCATTATTTTTTGTCTCATTTGATAATTGGTGTTATGACTTGTTGCAACTTCTCCATCGTGATACTCCCAAGGATCAATGCAAGTATCTAGATAAAAAGCTTTTTTTTCTTGACAAAATTGCAATGTATCATGACTGCTAATAGATGTTGCTAAGTTTAAAACAAAATCATTTTCAAATAATAATTCACTTAAAATTTCTTTAAAATTATTTTCTTTAATTTCTTGATGAAAAAATTGAAAGCCATATTGTTTACAAATTGCTAATCTTTCTTTGGATATTTCTCTATCAAATACGATGACTTGAGATGATTTAAATTCTTTAAAAATTAAAGATGACAAAGCTTGACCAATGTTGCCAAATCCTAATAAAATAATTTTTTTATACATTTTTTCCTACCATTTCTTTTTTTTCTATTTTAATTGAAATTATTAACATCAATGACATGACAATGAGCATAGATGGAATGGACCAAGCTGACTCACCCATCATCATCACACCAGCTGTTAATGGACCAATCATGCTAAAAATACCCCATACTGATCCTAACAATGATGTTACTCTTAATAATTCAGTGCCTTTGAAATTTTCACCACTACCTACCATCGATAAGACATAAATACCTCCAGCAGCTCCTCCTAATATAAATAAAGCAGGCCACCACCATATTGTATTCAATGAAAATGGTATCAAGATTGCGCAAACAAATAAAGTCAAAGAGCATACCATATGTGTCTTTTTTCTTCCATATTTATCAGACATTTCGCCTACCAACCATTCCAAAATGGTATCCCCTGCTAATATGACAGAAGCGGATAACAAAGCAAAGCTTTGACTCATACCTTGTGACATGGCATATAATGGAAATAGACTTAATATAATTGTATCAAAAAGAGCAAAAAAACCAGTGCTTAAAATAACAGAAGGATAATTTTTTACATAATAAAACCATGAGTGTTTTATTTCAAAAAGTGTTTCATGATGATCATTTTTTTGTAAATATAACCAGTTATAAATAGGAATCAAGAAAATAAAAAAAATAGTGCAAATCAAAAATTCCATATTTTTTGGCAAATATTCAACAGTGACTGGTCCCATTAGTTGAAATAATGTGAATACGGTGCAATGTATAGCAATCCAGCGACCTCTTTGATCATCAGGTAAAATATCGTTTATCTATGCTTCTACGACATTGAATAAAACACCTATTGATAAACCAAAGCCAAATAACATCAACCCAAATAATACAGTTGTATCTGTATAATTCATACCAAAAGCAAATATTGAACATACCATTGAAAATATTTGTATTGTTTTTTTAGAATTATATTTTTTAACAGATTTTTCAGATATTAAAATAGCAGAAAACAATCCAAATGCATGAGCGGCTATCAATAATCCAACCTCAAAAGAATCAAGACCAAATGATGTTAATTTTAAAGCACTCAATGGTAAAATAATTCCCATTGAAAAACCTATCATGGCAATGGCCAAAGTTAAGAGACAAAAGTTATGAAAGACATCTTGTGTAAGAAGCTTTTGTTTAAATTGAAATGACATGTTAATAAATATTTTTTATGTGAAATTATGTTATTTTATATGAATGTCAAGATTTTAATTTAGAAAAAATGATAATCTGTTCATTTTTTCTCAACATAAGCATCAACAATATATCGACTACTACTATGAATATAGAATATTTTAGATACTGCTCCAAAATCTTGAGATTTTTCAATCATGATATATGGACTTAATTTGACGATTTCTTTTTCCATCAACTCTTTATAATCACTTGGATAATAAAGCATACCACCAATAAACTCACCGCTAATAAAACAATAGCTAATAGCATTGATTGGAAATCCTTTGAATATATATAATTCTAATGGGTTGAGATAACATGCCAAATCACTATTGTCTTGAAATAAACTCATGATAACAACCGGATGATTAAAAATTTCATATTTAGAAATGGTTTTATTTTTTACTTCTACGACTTGATTGTTTTCTTCCAGACTGATTGCTTGGTCAAAAGAAGACCCAAGCCCCAACTGATTCAATTCTTTCATGGTTTTTATTTCAAGCAATTTTTCATGATGATAAAAATGATTAATCATCAGATCTTCATGAAACTTTTCTAAAGAAAAAGATTCACCATTTAAAAACTGGGTATGATGTTCATTCAAAGGTGAAAAAAGCTCAAACAATGATTTTTGTTGAGGAATGTGCTCTTTTTGTTTATTTTTCAAATCTTGCGAAATTTTTTCAATCTTTTGCTGTATTGTCAAAGATGGTACTTCTTTTTTATTTTCTTGTTTATATGAAAAAGAATAAGTTACTTGTCCCGTTCCAATGATGAACATCATCAGAAGAGATATAAAAATAATTTTTTGAATGACTGTTTTTTTCATATATTTGAGTGCTTTTTTGCATGATGAAAAAATTTTAATAAATAATCAATACATTTTAATATTTTTTTTCATAAACATAAAAAAAAGACATGAAGTCTTTTTTTTACTTTTAATTTTCAATCATGAAGGTCATTTAAATCGCATCTAACCAACCATTGAATTGACCTTTATTGACTGCACCAATTTTTGTAGCAACTTGCTGACCATCTTTAAAAGCAATCATAGTAGGAATACTTCTAACACCATATTTTTTAGCCAAATCTTTTTCTTTATCGATATCTATCTTACCAATAACCACATCTGCTCTTGAAACAGAAGCATCATCCAAAATAGGACTGATTGCCTTACAAGGACCACACCATTGAGCCCAAAAGTCAATTACAACTGTCTTTCCTTCTGTTTTTAAAAATGTATCCAATCCTTTTGAATCTAAATGAACAACTTTACTCATACCTTTTCCTTTAAAATTGTAATGGATTGTATAAAATAATATTAAAATAGTCAATATTCTCAATGATTGTTTTTTTCAATCATCATCATGAATTTAAGTTTCTTTTCAGATTTTCATCTGTTTGTTGACTCAAATCTATTTACTTTTGCAGTTTTTTTATTATGAATTCATGAAAACCAAAGGAAAAAAATGAGTTTATCAAACTTTGAAAGAATTAAAATCGCTTATGTTAATCATGATAAAAATGAAATGAAAGAGATATTTTCCAATATTCAATTAAATTTTCCAATTGAAAAATTTCGTAAAGAGGTTTTTGATTTTTTTGTTGAATCTAACATGAAAGAAATTAGAAATTTATTACTTTCTCACATTGAAAACCAAAAACTCGCTGAATTACATGAAGATTTACAAAAAATCAGAAATCAAATTTCAATTTCTCTTATTTTTGATTTATCAAATCGTATTTCCAAAGCAATAGAACAAAAAGACAATGATTATTCATTTAAATCATTGATTAAAACTGCTCTAGAGCATAACTTACCGATTGATTTTTCATATCTTCAATCAACAATGCCAGAAGAATTTTCAAAAATAAAACATCCAAAAATGAAATTTGTAATCGTATAAAAAAAGCACCGAAGTGCTTTTTTATTTAAATATGCATTTGAGACTTTTTAGCATCATTGATAAAATCTATTTGCTTCTTGATCCATCTCATAAATAAAAGAGCTTTATCTTCCATCATGAATGCACCATCTCCAGTATCAGAAATAGGAACAGGAAACTCAAAACCACATTCAGTTGTATACCATAACTCTTTTTGTTGATAGCGTACAAACTTAACTTTCTTTTGATTTGAAACCATATCTTTTAAATTCATGACACATCTCCCTTTATCCAATTTGCATATGTTATGCATAAAACATTCCATATTGCAATTTCTATTGCATAACTTTTTTCAGATTCTAACCACATTGTTTTCTCCTTAATACACCTAACAAATTTGACTTTGAATACATATGAACCATTCACATGCACATACCATGATGAGATGCTGTGGATGTTGGTGGATTCGAACCACCGTGTGATATACTAGATTTACAGTCTAGCGCATTCGACCGCTCTGCCAAACATCCATGAGTGTCTTATACGAGATTCGAACTCGTCTTTCCAGATTGAAAGTCTGGCTTCCTAACCAACTAGAAGAATAAGACTGTACACCTATCGAGAATCGAACTCGAATTTCGTGTTTGAAAGACACGCGATATAACCATTAATCCATAGGTGCATAAATTTTTTGGTGGATCAGGTAGGAATCGAACCTACTCACCCTTTCGGGAACAGATTTACAGTCTGCCGCAACTCTCCAACTTTGCCGCTAATCCATGAGTGTCTTATACGAGATTCGAACTCGTCTTTCCAGATTGAGAGTCTGGTTTCCTAACCAACTAGAAGAATAAGACAAAAATACAAAAAGGCACTCAAATTTGAGTGCCTTTTGCTTGATTCATTTTAAACTATTTTTAGTTTAACTACTATTTATTTCATTTTAACTCCATTGAATTTATATGAAAAAGAATAGTAGGAAGCAGCATGGGACACCCATTTCTTCCATTCTTCTCGTTCATAATAATACTCAAAGTTAAACATTGTTGTTCCTATTTATTTGTTGATGTACAGATTATATGTTTTATTTTTTAATAAGTCAATACTTTCTTTGTTATTTATTTGATTTTTTTTTATTAATTTATAAAATAATTCAGAAGAGAAATTTTTTCTCTTTATATTAGTGAAAGTATCATATGAAAAAAGAAGATATTAAAAAATTATTAGAAAGTGAGCAAAATGTCTGGGTGTGTCCAATTACTAAAAAAAAATTTGATTCATCTGCAAAAGATGACATTCAAAAGCACAAAGATGATTTAATTCATCAGGCCGAACTTAAGGAAAGAGAAGAAACGATTCAAAAGTCAATCAATAAATTAAGTAAATCATTTCAAAGTAGAGATGATTTTGAAAAATACATTTATAATGTTTCTAAAATTATCGGCATTAGCCCTCCTTTAATCTCTATTAAAAATGTTGATAAAAATAAAACAGGCTCTCACTTACGTCTTGACATGATTGAAATCAATTTTAAACCTGGAAGTTTAAATATATTTAAGAAATATAGCAATTTATCCATTTCTCAAGAACAGGGTCAATATTTTGTTTTATTACCTGTTGTGACACCATTTGCAAGAGATGTATATGAATGGCGTCAAGATTTATTAAAAAATCCATCTAAAGTAAAAGATGGTGTTTATCTTGAAAAAATTGATAAATACCATGAAAAAATTCAAGAAATTCATCAAGTGCGTCAAGAGCATGCAAAAATTGAATCAGATATGCAGATGATTAGAGAGCGTGTTTTAAAAACAGATGAATTTGTAGATATGATTGCCAAACCAAAAAGGAAAGTAAGATGAAAGTAGATAAATTAAAAAAATTATTAGAAAGTACAACTGTATCTTGGGTCTGTCCTGTCAGCGGTAAGATATTTGATATCAACGATACAACATCTATTGAACTTCATAAAGAAAATTTATTGAAAAAAGCTGAGCAAAAAGAAGCGGCTTCTAAATTATTGATAGAAGTTAAAAAGTTGATGAAAGATGTTGAAAAAATAAATAATCTATCAGACTTATCTTCTTTTATTGGTACATGTCAAAATAACTTATTTAACAATCAGTTTCCACAACTTAAGTTGTCTCCTGTGAAATTAAATACCAAAGAAAAAGCTGAAATGAAAAAGAACTGGTTGCCTATAACACAAAATATTTTTCTTAAAGCAGAGAATATCAATAAATCAACTCAAAAAACTTATGAAAAAATATTCAATGGAAAATTTGTGAATCAATTTTTAGTGATTCCTAAAATAATGAATAAAAGTCCTTTATTTAATAGAATTCATGATTGGCAAAGCGCACCAAGTCAAAGTAATGTCAAGAAAGTAGACATGGACCAGAGATTAATTTTAGACAATATTCCAGATTATCAAGAATTAAAAGCTAAATTAAAAGAATCAAATACAAAACTACATGATTTAAAAATAGAGGTTAAATCTCTTGAAAAAAGTATTCATGAGCATAATTTTCAAGTCATTGAATTTGTAGATACAAAAATAAAGAAAAAGAGATTTTAATGAATTTGTAACGACTTTTTTAGATGATTATTAGTAAGAGCAGAAAAGTTTTCATTTAAATGATGAACAAGATGCTCTTTTTTTATTTGGTGTTTTTGAGCGACATATTCATAAATATGTTCAATATAAATTGGTAAATTAATTTGATGAATTTTTTCAGGCTCTTGTATATGAGTAAATATATCTAAATAATCTTTTTTATTAATCTTAAGATTTCTAGGCTTCATATATGGTGCATCAGTTTCAAGCAGAAGTTGATTTAAAGGAATATTTTCAATCATATCTTGTATATTTTCTGACCTTTTTAAATTCGTCACAAAACCTGTTAACCCTATTAAATAACCTTCTTTGATATAATGCTGTAGCTCTTTAGGACTGCCTGTGAAACAATGCACAATGGCTTTTTCTTTACTTTCTTTTTTCATGATATGATTAAAGTCATCAAAAGCATTTCGCTCATGTAAAAACAAAGGATATTTCAACGATTGATTTAATTGCAGATAAAATTCAAACACTTCTTTTTGTTGTTGATGTGAAGATATATTTCTTTCATAATCCAAACCTATTTCACCAATAAATACAATAGGGTCAAATCCAAGCCTATTTTTATTATCTTCAATCGTCGCTTTTATAATGCTTT
>JACCDV010284085.1_pt1 | contig 18376 bp, 15 predicted proteins | sample 7446131 | NCBI WGS metagenome assembly JACCDV01 (sample SAMN15323448, study PRJNA562643) | freshwater metagenome | isolation source: river surface water | place: USA:Blue River Watershed | collected 2017-08-17 | reverse complement strand
GCAACAGCTTTCAGCGAAGTCCTCTGATCCATCGCCCGCTTCTGCATTATACGATAAGCATTCGCTTCATCTATGCCTGTCTCGCGCATAAGAGCGCCTTTGGCTTTCTCGATTAATTTACGCGTCTCAAGTTTATCAGCTAGTGATTTTACTTCGTCGCTAAGATCCTCAAGCTCTATAGCGCGTGAGATAGCAATCTCCACCGCTGGACCAAGATCAGCTTTACGTAGTGGCTTAGTAAGATAGCCGAAAACTCCAGCCTCACTAGCTTCTTCATAAAGCTCTCGCTGACTGTAAGCTGTGAGCATAATAATAGGAATACGACGATTAAGCGTTTCCTTAAGTTTGCGCGCTGCTTCGATGCCAGTCATTTGCGGCATCATAATATCCATAAAAATTACATCAGGATCTAAACGCTTAGCAAGCTCGTAAGCTTCTAGTCCATCTTTCGCTTCGCCGACTACCGTGTAGTAAGGAGTCTCTTCGAGCATCTCTTTAAGATCCATACGAATAAGCGGCTCGTCGTCAGCGACCAAGACCCTAATGGCGTCTTCATTGCTGTTGTGTTCTATGGATTCCATGACTAATATTGTAGCTAATTTAAACTCATAGTGAAAGTTTTCTTATTAACACCAATAGATTCGTCCTTGGCTTTCTTCTTATTATCAGTAAATTCTTTGAGGGCTATTTCAAGATCCTCCCGCTTAATAGAGACTTCCTCTTGCCCCAATGCTTTAACAGGGTCTTTTTCAGCTGTATTAGTCATTTTTTTGTTGATGCGCATTTCCGCGATCACCCTAGCATCTTGTGCAACAGAACCTAGGTCTCTGCCTGATAAATCATATTTAGCTAGTAAGTCTTTAGTAACACTGTCTTTAGCAAGGCTTTCATAGGCACTAGCTTTTAAACCTTGATCTGCCAATCTACGCTTGAAAATCTCTACTTTTAATTCTGGCGACGGGTTCGAGAAGTTACAGACTAAAGCTCTGCTTTGAATTGCAGTATCCATTTCTCCAAAAGAATTAGTAGCAAGAATTACTCGAACTGGTTTTTCACCTTGATAGCGATTAAATGTATCTAGGAACGCTTGAGTGGCGCCTTCTTTGCGTGATCTAATAATGGCGTCAGCTTCATCAATAAATAAAATCGCTCCTTTTTTATGAGCCTTCTTAAATGCTTCATCAAGAGTTGAGGTGCCTATTTTGAAGCTGTGAATTGGTTTTCCAGCAAGATCACCAATACCATAAGCAACCGCTGTCTTGCCGTTACCAGGCGGTCCAGCCAATATTAATAAACCATCTCTGCTGGTACCATGTAATTCTTGTTTAGCACTTTTATCACTTAGATAACTGGTTGTATCGCCCATAAAGACCTTAAGAGTTCTCTGGAAATTATCAAGGTCTTTAGGATCCCAGCAAAGATCTTTAACTAAATCTACTTTAGGTACTAAAGAAGGCGTTTCAACTAATTCAACTAATTTAGGGCGAATTGAAAGATCAAATCCATATGACGCAGCGGCGGCGGCAAGTGGCACTATCATTCTCTTGATCGTAGCCATTAAACCCTTCTCTCCAACTTGCATTAAATTAAATAAAGAGAAACCAATACCAAAGACAGTCAATACTTTAGGTAAAAACTTAAACGAATCTGATTCAAGAACTTTTAGAACTCGAGCGCGCATTTTAGATTTGGTATCTTGGGGTATATTAGTTGCAGCTTTAGGGTCTTGCCATTTAATATTTTTAAATCCATCGACAGTAACTAATGGCCCTTGGGTAGAACCGGCCTTAATTGGTGCTGGAGAATTAGGAGGAATGCTAGTCATTTATCTTGGCTAAAGCGTATTACAGATTCTAGCCTTTTTACAGGCTTTGAGTCAATACATATACTGTAAGGCTGAAAAATGGCTTTAGAGAAGGATTATGCCTAATTCGCCAAAATGATACTAGGGAGTCTCAATCTCACCCTCGCACCACCACTCTTACGGGTTTCTATAGTCACCTCGCCGCCCAGACTATCCTCGGCTAGGTTACGCACTATCTCCCAGCCAAGCCCATTATTAGTTTTGTAGTTGAAGTCAGCCGGGAATCCTTGACCATTATCCTCAACTATCAATAATAAATCTTGAGTATGCGGCAGTTTACCGGGTCTATCGTGATCACTTTGCAGATTAATATTAATCTCAGTAAGATTGGGACCAGCATGCTCAAGGCTGTTACTTAGTAGTTCATTGAGCACTAGAGCTAGACTAGTAGCTTTCTCGCTAATTACAAAAACTTTCTCTGGGCAATTAAAATTCAGTTTAAGATTCGGCATACCGAAAGACGCCACCACCTCGCGAATAATAGTGCCAGCGAGATTACCAAAGTCCACTTGCTCTACGTCTTCAGATGTCGAGAGGGTTTCATGCACCAGACTAATACTACTGGTGCGGCTAATCGCTTCATTGAAAGCTTCTTTAAGTTCAGGGTAACGGCGGCTCTGCATCCTGAGTAGCGAAGAGACCGTTTGGATATTGTTCTTCACCCGGTGATGAATTTCGCGCAAGAGTGTATCTTTGATTTTAATTTCTGAAATATCCTTGATAAGAATAACTGAGATCTCAGAGTTGATATCTATATAACGCAGCACCACCGTGCGCCGCGATAAGGATATTTCTTCTATATGTGAGATAGCAGCCCTAGGGTTCTTGCCACGAGCTTTACGCACACTAGCCGCGAAGAGTTCGTCAAGTGAACGCCCAACGAACTGACTACTATGATGACCACCTAATTCTGAGAGTAGATGAATAGCAAAGGGGTTAATAAAAAATATAGTCGAAGGTTTACGCACTATAATTAAACCTTCACCTAAAGAAATCAGTGGGAATCTAACTTGAGTTTGATTAGTATTAATGCGCTCTTGCAAGCTCTTGATTAAATTATCAGCAATTAGATCCCAGTGCTGACCAAGGTTAGCGCGGGTGAGATAGATATCGCGCTCTACGGCTATTACTGCCACTACTTCTTTAGTGCCATTATCACTAGGAAAAACTATAGGATAAGCGAACTCTTGAATCGGTCTATTATTAATAACCAAACCATACTGTCCAATAACCGGACGACCATGCTCGAAAGCTTTATGCACGAAAATATCTTTGTGCGCATCAAGAGTCTTACCCTTGGTTTTATCAATATTATGCGCATCCATATATAAAGAGTCGCGATTAGATTGATAGTAGTTATAAAGAACTATTTTCTCATCTTGCCTGACGAATAATCTAAGATCAGCTTGTAATAACTCTGTGATAAAACCAAGGTTAACATCTAAATAGGCAACAATACGATCTAGTTCTTCTTGTTTGGCGATACTTGGTAGAGCATTATTCATCACTATTTAATCAAGCGTACGAATTTCCGCTTACCAACTTGCAAAACTTTGCCTTGATCTGCCACCGTAAGCGTCACAAACGGGTCTGAAAGCTTCTCAGCATCTAGTTTTACGCCGCCACCAGCCACTAAGCGTTTAGACTCAGCGCGCGATGGTGAAAGACCAGCTTCTACCATTAACATAGCCAGTTCACAACCTTCAGCAGTTCCGCCACCAGCAGTTGCTAACTTAAGAGCCAGTTGCGACAAGCTAATTTCGGGAATATCATCTGGAATTAAGTTTTGTTTGAACTGAGAGACGAATTGCTCTTCGGCAGCGATAGCGTCTGCAGCATTGTAATATATTTCCACTACTCTGCGCCCTAAGGCGGCTTTAATATCACGGGGATTATTAGCCTTATCTGCTAATTGAGCCTGAACTTGTTTAAGCTCATCGCCACTTGCGCGCGCGCAAAGTTCATAATAATGAGGGATCATATCATCAGTGATGCTCATGATCTTGGCGAACATTTCAGCAGCAGTATCAGTAAGCGCTATATAATTACCCGTGCTCTTAGACATTTTCTTCTGTCCATCAAGACCGATTAGAAGCGGCATAGTAAGAGCGATCTGTGGACTTTGCCCATAGGTTTTCTGCAAGTCTCTGCCTACCATCAGATTGAAGATCTGATCATTACCACCAAGCTCTATATCAGCTTTAATCTGCACGCTATCATAGCCCTGAAGTACAGGATAAAAAATCTCATGCATATATAAAGGTTGTCCGGCATCTAAACGATTACCGAAGGCATCTTTAGCTAACATTTGATTGATAGTTACTTTAGCCGCGAGCTTCACAATATCAGTCATGCTGAATTTCTCGAACCAATCAGCATTGTTATGCACTTCTGCTTTACTAAGATCTAGAACTTTACCCACTTGATCGAGGTAGGTCTTAGCGTGCTGAGCTACTTCTTCTCTAGTAAGTGCTGGACGAGCCTCATTGCGTCCTGATGGGTCACCCACTTGCGCAGTGTAACCACCGATAATTAAGACCGGTAAATGCCCAGCTTCTTGGAATTGCTTAAGCACTTGGATGCAGACCATGTGTCCTAAATGTAAATCTGAACTAGTAGGATCAATACCGAGCTTAACGCGTAACTGGCGTTTCTCTGATTTAGCTTTAGCGAGCAAATCATGCAGGGCCTTGGCTCCGCCTGGTCTGATTTCAGCTGATAATAGCTCTAATGCCATTGGTAATTATTGTAGCCTGTCAGACTTGCGGGCTTACCAGACTGTCATTAATTAGCAACGAAGTATCCGCCGGCACCTTAGCCTGCTCCTCTGCTAGACGTTTCATAATCTCACGGCGCAAAGTCTCATCATTAGAGCCTAATAAAAATTTCTTCCACAGCTCAGCTGCTGTTTCTTTATTACCTAAATCCCAGTAACAAAGACCCATTACATAGTAATTCTCACTAAAACCTGGATTAATCTTTTCTACCTTAGCGTAATAACCAAGAGCTTCTTGAGTCTTCTTCTCTTCTTGCAATAACAGACCGTAGTTATAGTTAGCTAATAAATCATCGGGATATTTAACCAGGGTACGCTTATAAAGATCTTTAGCTTCCTGTCTTAGTCCTAGTGCTTTGAAGTTATTAGCAGCACCCAATAAGGCTGTTATATTTTCTGGGTCTTTTTTGAGTATGGCTTGATACTCAGCAAGTGCTTCATAAAGATTATTCTGACTATGTAATAAGTTCGCTAGCTTCAATCTAGTCTCGTTAGTCTTGTCTAAAGCTGAAGCCAAACGTAACTGTTCAATAGCTTGTGCTTCTTTAGACTTATGAATTAGATAGTCAGCATAAAGATTACGCGCATCTACACTAGTTGGACTTTCGCGCAACCAGTCACCTATAATCTTCTCTGCTTCAACGTCTTTATTAAGAGCTATTTTAATGAAACTAAGTTCTTTATAGACATCGTTAGTTTTCTCAAATTTAGCATCAGCACCTAATACCTTCTCAAAATATTCTTCTGCCTTAGTTAAATTATTCATATTACGGTAAGCAACAGCAATATTGAAGGCAGCCTTGGTTTGCAACTCTGTATTCGCACCGGCAATAGTATCTTTAAGCGCAAGCAGTTCATCATAGTATTTAATAGCCTGCTCATTAGCACCTAACTCTTGCTGTGAAACAGCGAGTAAAAACATCACTTCAGCATCATTAGGCTTATATTCTAATAAAGTGAGATAGAGTTCAGAAGCTTTAGCTTGCTGTTGAGTATCGTGATAGAGACGAGCTAAATTATAAGTACTCTTAAGATCTTTAGGGTCTTTGGCTATAGCTTGTTTATAGCTAGCAATAGCCTTGTCATTATTACCCAAGACTTGATGCAAGTAAGCAACAATATTATAGTCACCTAACGCTTCAAATCTAGTAACCGCTTCTTCTAAACTATTATTAGCCCAAAGCGAGTAAGCAAGGGCTTTACGCCAGTTCTCATCATCTTTAAGTTTTAGTGCTTGTTTATAGTATTCAACAGCAGTAGCATAATCTTTTTCTTTAATTGCTACGTAAGCCAGATCAGCGTAAGTATTAGGTACTTTCGGGTCTAATTCACGCGCTTGCACATAGTTTTCTTTTGCTTTATCGAACTGCTCAAGAGCCAACCAAGAGTCACCAAGATTCTTAACTACGCTGAAATGATTTTTCTCATAGTTAAGTACATAGTTATATTGCTCGATTGCAGCCATATAATTCGCTGTCGCTTGCAATGAAGCTCCTAAATAACCACGAGCTTTAAGATTCTCAGGGTAAGCCATCACTACTTTACTTAGTAGCTCTATTGATTGCTTATAATTATGACCCTCATAGTAAAGAATGCCTAGATCCAGCTTCAAAAGTGTGTTCTCTGGCTCGGAACTTATCGCTTTTTGATAGTAACTAATAGACTCATCATAGTTACCAAGACTCTGGTTAGCTTGACCAAGTAGCATATTGACCATCGCATCACCACGACGAGCAGCATCAGCACGATTCAAATATTCAATAGCTTTATTGATACTCTGAGCACGTAAATCAGGTTGCGTTGCGTCGTTATGCAAGTACATTAAACCTAACTTAATTAGAGTATCAGCATCACGACTCTCGATTTTAAGTGCGTCAGTGTACTGTAAAACTGCTTGTTTAAGATTACCTAGCTTCTCTTGCTTAACGCCTTCACTATATAAACTCCAATGTGCTTCAGGCACTACCACTGTCGCCATCACCGGAGCTGTCGCTAAAAAAAGAGCGAAAGCTAAGCGGGAAGATTTAGTTATGGTGGATTTTCTTATTTTCACTATCGGTTTTAAACGTGATACCTAAAATTAGTATAACTAACCTTAGTCAAAATGACGGTCTATGGGAACATATGTTCCGCATAGTGATATAATTCCGTCTTAGCATGTTATCTCACAGTGATAGAGCCATAGACTTTATTATGCGGCTAGGTGCTGCCTTCCATAGTTATGGCGCGGCAGCCCATAGCCTAGAAAGTGCTCTTAATAATGTTAGTAGAGCCCTTAAGCTTAAGGGACAGTTTTTTTGTGTACCCACTATGATCATGGCTTCTTTCGAGACTGCCGATGGTAATAAACATTCTTTACAGCGAGTTAAACCCGCTGACGTTAATTTACGCAAAATGTTATTACTCGATGAACTTGGTGATGAAATCATCGCTCATAAAACTACATTAGAAGAAGCCAACACTAAGCTCGATGCCATTATCAAACGCAAATCTTACCCAGCTTTCGCTGAAGTACTTGCTTATGGAGCAATCGCGACTATGGCAACAGTATTTTTTGCTGGTAGCGCTATTGATGTTTTAGTTTCATTTTTCTTAGGTTTAATAGTTGGGATAGTTAGCGTCGCTTCTAAGCGCGGTGAAGATACTGACAGGTTCGAAGAGTTTCTTACTGCTTTTATTGCTGCGATCTGCGCTTCGATATTATTTCTCAACAGTCCAAGTTTCTCAGTTCAATTAGTCACACTCTCTAGCTTGATAGTCCTAATGCCAGGGCTAACCCTGACTATAGCTATGACAGAGCTTGCTACTCGCAATCTAGTCGCTGGTACTACCAGGCTAATGGGAGCAATAGTTAGCTTTATGAAACTGGCTTTCGGAGTTCTGCTCGGTTACTCTTTAATGCAACATTTCTACCCTAACCTACGCTATCTCGAAGTTGTTCAACCTATAACAGAACCTTGGCGATGGCTTGCTTTATTTTTAGCGCCCTTTGCTTTTATGATTATTTTTCGCGGACGCTTTAGAGATTTACCTTGGATATTATTAGCTGGCACCCTAGCTTATTTTAGTTCACACTATATTGCGGTAGAGTTCGGACCTAGTGCTGGGGCTTTCGCAGCTGCCTTCATCGTTGGTGCTACTAGTAATATTTATGCTCGTGTCTTCAAGCATCCCGCTGCCACTATAGAATTACCTGGGTTGATCTTACTAGTACCAGGTAGTATTGGTTTTAAAGGACTCTCATTCTTAATTCAAAAAGACACTCTAATCGGCATTAATACAGCCTTTGAGATGTTCCTTATTACTATCGCACTTGTTGGTGGTTTACTACTCTCTAATATCATAGTCGCGCCAAGGAGAAGTCTATGAAAGCAGTGCTTTACCATGGACCCAAGGACATACGCTACCAAGATTATGATCTTGGTTACTTAGATAGTGCTGAAGTTCTAGTACGCGTTGATGTCGCTCTTACCGGCGGCACTGATCTTAAAACTTATTTGCGCGGGCATCCCAAATTAATCACTTCAGTGCCAAGTACTTTTGGTTACGAGTATTGCGGCACTATTACTGAACTTGGCTCTGAAGTTAAAGGCTTCGCTATAGGCGATAGAGTAATAAGTGCTAATACTGCACCTTGCTATGACTGTTATTTCTGCGCAAAACAAGAGTATTCACTCTGCAGAGATCTGCAATTCCTTAACGGCTCATTCTCAGAATACATTAAAATCCCAGCGCGCATAGTCAAGCATAATCTCTGGAAAATCCCTCCAGGACTAGATCCTAAAGAAGCCGCTGCCACCCAGACTCTAGCTGTCGCTTTGCACGGACTTGATAAATCAGATCTATGCAAGGACGATATAGTGGCGATTCTTGGTTTGGGTGCTATTGGGCAAAGTTTTATCAAGCTAGCCAAACATAGAGGCATTAAAGTAGCAGCCTTAGGTAGATCGCCAGCGAAGTTAGAATTAGCACGCGCTAATGGTGCTGATTATATAGTGGATATAAGTCAATGTTTCGATGCTGAAGAATTGAACGCCGAAAAACTAACTAAACTTTGGGAAGCTAGGTTCTATCAAGAAGCTCCCTATGGACCCGATAAAATTATTGAAGCTGTTGGAAAACTTGATAGCTGGCAAGCTGCACTAGCCTTAGTGCGTCCGGGCGGACTAGTGAATATGTTTGGTGGTTGCGCGCCAAAGCATAGTATCGCCGTAGATTGTTATAAACTTCACTATGAAGAATTGCGCATAATTGGCGTCTTCCATCACACCCCTATTCATATTAAAGCCGCTCTGGATCTGATTAGTAGCGGGGCTATCTCCATGTCTAATCTTATTAGCCATGAATTCCCTCTCGCAAAATTAGAAGAAGCTCTAGAATTGCAACTCAGCGGGCAAGCAATGAAAATTGCCATTAAGCCTTAGTTATTTTTTCTTCTTGGGTGGATTTTTACTTGTAGTATTTGGATTAAGCACAGAAGGATTAGCAGCTACATTAGTGTTCTTGCCCACTATAGCTCCCGAGCTGGTAACAACAGTAACTACTTGAATACTATTAGTAACTGCTGGTGGTGGTGGGCTCACGACGACTACGGTTTTAGATTTCATATAAGTACTATAATCATTAGTAGCTTGACTGAGTGCTTTCTTCGCTGCGTCCACAGCTTTTTGCGCAGCGTCCAAATCAACAGCTCCAGAAACTGGCACACCACCCCAATTAGCAATCGAGCCAGCGACTCCATCTTGCAGCAACTTTTTCTGTACCACCGCTTCAGCATAAGCAATGGCGGCATCAAGCCTAGTCTGCATCAAGCTTAAAGCCTTAGCATCTGTAGCTTGAGGATTAGGATAAATCATATTAAAAGCAGCAAGATTACCATCGATACGATAAACATCCCTAATATAAATCAGGTCTTTAATATTATTAATTATCGTTTGCTCAGCGATATTAGTTTCATAAATCTGATTAAAAATATCAGTCTGCCAAGAATCTTTCTTATTAAGAACATCTATCTGCGTATTAGAGGCTAAATCTTCCTGCATGCGCAGCCAAGCAGAAACTGAACCAAATACTGATTGGTTTTTAAATAAATCACTAGCACTGAAATCTTGATAAAGAGCCACTGTACCGAAACGAGGATCTTCTACAGTAGTACCTTTAGGCGTGTAAGAGAAATTCAGCTTAGTAGCGTTATCAACACCGAACCGAGTTCCGAACTGCCCTTGGAAAACTCCTTCCTTACTATAGATACGATATGACTCAAACTCACCTTGCTGAGGATCAGGTCTGCCAACATTAGTGAGCCCTGCTTGGCGCACAGCAACTATAACTGAACCGGCAGGAACCAACTGACCATTATGCTTAAAACTATTAGTTACAGTACCATAACGAGTGCGTGCTCGCGGCAAGACATCAAGAGTAACAGTGGCTCCTGCTAATTTATCACCTTCATTAACCGCATACATTGTTGCAGACACTTGCGCATCGGTCATAAGATCCTTGATATTAGCTGTAGATCCCATTAATGAATTAGCTTTAGTCGGAATAGCAGCGATACTAATATGCAGATCACCATCGGCTTCTTTATAAATGCTATTCATGCCACCCATTTTCTTATTTACTATCTGAATCGGATTAGAACTATTAATCTGTTTATTAGGATCATAAATAATAGCGACACGATCATAAGGTATAGCTTGCAGAATTAAATCTATAGCTGGCACAAGAACTGGTACTGGTGCCGCGCCCACTGGTGCTGGTACTGCCACAGCTGGCGGCGGGACTAGTACTGGTAATGGTGGTGGAAGCACTACCGTAGTACTAGAATTAAATCTAATTTGTGCCACAGCTTGTTTCCGCACTAGCCTCAGCTCTGTAGTCTTAGCATGAGCTGGATCAAAATCAAGATTAGCTAAAGGCACTTGCCAACTAATACGCGCACCATTAGGAATAGTATTGAGATCTATACCTCTATCACTAATTTCCAGACCATAAGCACTAGGATTGGCTTTGATTGCAGAGCTATCACTAAGCAGAACTGATAGCATCGCCGATGAGATACGCAAACGATTAGCTCCTGCATCCAAGTCAGATCTAAGCTGAATAGGATTAACAATCTTGGCTATATGCTCGTCAGTGACGAGAGTCTGAGTATAGCGAGGCTGAGTTAAAGAAGTTTGCGCTGGAATATAGTTACTTTGAACCAGATCTACAGTGTAATTATTATGCAGAGTTTTATTGGAACCATAAGTCAAACCTCTACTAATAGTATCCATTAGCAAAGAAGGATTAGCGCTTACTGAAATATCGATCTCACTAAAATAATTTTGCAATAACTGATAACGATTATTAATTTCTACTGCGCTAGTTGCATTCGCGCCAGCTAAAGAACTACTTAGACCAGCGAGCAAATTAGATCCACTACGAGCCAGCCGTGAAGCTGCAGCCAGCGAACTAGTATCGTAGCTGCGCGTCACTCGCTGCACTTGATGATAATTATCGAATCCTTTAAAAGTTGTAACTAGAAATAAACTAAGACTAAAGCCGATCACGGCCACTACTGCGCTAAACGGTATCATTTGTCCCTCTCCCCTATCATGACCAAAACTAATCTCCTGAACGAGTTAATGGTTTATTGGTCAAGCTGGGGAAGATGATAGCAAACCTAATTTAATTTTGCTACGCGTCAAGACGAAATTTCTTACCATCAGCAATATCAATAGTGCCGCGTGCTTTCCATTCAACTAGCTTAATAGCAATGCCTTCACGAGTACTTTTACGTGCTTGGATAGTCTGATCAATAGCCGTAATTTCTTTCTCTATCTCATCAACTTCTTTTTGTTTAATTCGTGGCTTATCAAGCATCAAAGTTAACTCATCCAGGCGTTTTAAATCCATATCATCAGCATAATCAAGCATCTTCAGTTCTTTATGTAATTTGCGATCAAGTTTCTCACGATTACTTGGCAATTGAGAGAAAGTACCAACAAACTCTTTAATATCTATCTGACCTATCGCTACCATTAGTAATATTTCTTCTCTACTACGAGCAAACCCTGGTACTAAACGCTTACAGTCGGTAATATAGTTCTCTAAATCTAGTAATAATTCTTTGACCCGCTTCTGACTGTATGTTTTAAGCTCGGCTTTAAGATAGAGTAAATGCTGAGCCCAAGCTGTGGTATCAAGACTATCCCAATAGCTTTGTAATTCTTCGGGTACTTCTTCTCGCTTCTGATTGATAAAACTTAAAACCGCAACTTTAATAGCCGCACGAGCCATCATTCGATTATGTTCTTCACGCAACTCGGCGGCGGTTTTGGATGGTGGTTTATTGGGCACAATACTAGTTTAATATGAATGCAGAATCTTTAATTTTGCACTCGCCCGCGCAAGCGCAAAAACGTGACTAATGTCACATTTTTGCTATGCACTCGTGTTGAAAGCGCAAAAACGTGGCTTATGCCACCTTTTTGCTATCCCACGGTGCTGAACCTACAAGAGATAATGCTGAAGCTAGAGCCGTCGCTCTTTCAGTAGCTGAAGCTACGCGTGGACTATAAGTCGGATCAGGTGGAGCCATGCGCTCTGCGCCGGCTTTATTACGCAAGAAACTAGCAAGCTTAGCATCAGCTACGCTGCCAGCACCTGGAGTTGAAGCAATATTATTTAATAAATCGGCAGTCTCGGAGTCACTAGAAAGTCCGCGTGCGTAGTTACTAGACATCTGTCCATCAGCTACTAAATAAGGTGTTGGCAGACTAAACTTACCAGTGCGCACCTTTTGTTTCTGCAGCATCCACTTGTTAGCAGAATCAATATCACGGTTAGCAAAAGCAAGTTTTACCTCACGGTCTATAAGAGCTAGTGCCTCATCTTCTTTATCGTCAAGCATTAAACCTGCGATTTTATATTCAATATCTTTATTAGTTTTTTTATCTTCTGGTCTCTGAGTATTCGGTTGCGCTATGATGGCAGCATTACCAGTAGCGATAGAATTATTAGCTATTTTCTCAGCGAGCTGTTGAGCTTGCTCAGGGCTATGTCTTTGAACTCTGGCTGTTTGCTGTTGTTGATCACGAACTGCGTCTTGCTTAACATCTGCTTTCTGGAATTCATCTTTAACAAGACCACGTTGTTTAACTGTATGACTCTGAGTCGTTTTCGCTGGTGCAACTGTACGCTGCGTTTCTATGCGTGGCTCGGCCTGAGCTGGCGCTACGTAAGCTTGTAAATTAGCTGGATTATTGATGTTGGCGCCGTTTGTAGCCATCTATGTCCTAGTTATATTGAAATTTGATTAAGGCTTGGTTAACAAAAGAAAAAGCCTCCGCACTAGGGGGAGGCTTTTCTTTCTCGTTGGGGGGGGGAGAGATTTTTTAGTCAGCTGGATTTAAATATTTCAGTCCTGATCCATTAGCTTTGTCTTTATCTGCAGGCAAAACACTAGCAAGTTTAGGGTCAAGAACAGCAACTGGTGCAATAACTTTTTTCTCTGTTGCAAGTTTAGGATCTAGTTTTTTCTCATCAGCTTTCTCTTCAGCCGCTAAAGCTTCTTTCTCAGCAGCTACTCTGTTAGCAGCTACAGCAGCCATTTCTGATTTCAATGAAGATACTATCGAGCTAGAATCTGATGCTTTACCAAAATGACTACATGCTTGGCTAATATTGCCTTTAAGCATTGCAACTTTACCAGAAATCTCTTCTTGGAAAGACTCTGATTTAGCCTGTTCCATCTGTCCTTGTAAAGAAAGGATTTGAGAATCAAAACTGCCTATCGCTGTGTTGTCAAAAGTCATACTGACATATAACAAATGAAGGTTAAGGGAGGGTTAAGGTTAGGTAATTACTATGCTACTCTGTCCGCCTGTTCCAGAACCAGCTCTGTAAGGGGTAATGGCGACTTGTCTAAGCTTACCTATTTTAACGATGACAGCATTTTGCATAGATTCTCGTATCGAACGGCTTAGGCTGTCTTTATCATCAGGAGTAAGTACTGTACCATTTATAATTTTATCTCCAAGTTCTGGAGAGATATGTGCAGAACCACAAATTCTTTGATTCACCTTCAAACCAGATTCTGGTCTAGCTGTTACTACTTCATAAACACAACTCAAAGCATAAGCGGACCCAGATTTTCTTGGTACGGTAATTGCATTAGCACGTAAATTAAGAAAAGTATTAACGCCTGGTCTGTCTCGATTAATTTCTTCGGCAGTTAATTTAATGCTTAAGTCATTCTCGGTTCTAGATTCTTCATCGAACTCACCAGCTATAAACTTAATTACTCCTGTTGCTCCAGCGAGATTTTGTTTTTTAGTAATAAAAGTTGACAGTTGATCATAAACCTCTAGAATAGAAGCTCGCTTTTTGCTTTCTCTGTCTTCGTGCCATGAATCAGGAATTGCTCCTATTGGTAGAGGTGTTTTTGATCTAGCCGGATGTTGAGGTCTAGGGCATCCAAACTCATCATAAGTATGGTTAACTCCTACCGTAATTAAACTTACCGGCTTCTTAGGTGGGAATGCAGTCTTTTTATAGAAATGAGTGGTATCACGAGAATTTACGTGATTAGGCAAAGACTGTAGAGGTTTAAAAAAATAAGGCATCTTTTAAATTAGCTTAAAAATAGAATTTATTTTAGTTCTCGACTATCAGCTTGCACTGATTCACCTTGTTGATGCATATAAGCCGTATATAGTCCCTGTTGTCGTGCCAAAGATGTACCTTGCTGCATATATACCGTTACTTTAGGAGTTACCAATACTTTTTGAAGATTAGTTAACGTTTGTTGCGCACCGCTGTTAGTAGTTGCAGTATTTGGAGTTGCCATCGGAACCAAAGCAGCTCCGCCAGCATTTGTAATATTTACTATTAGTTCCTTCGCATCAATTCCAACTGCTGCTTTAGTTAGAGCAGACTGCAATGCTGGTGACGATAACGATGAGGTATCACTGCACGGTACTTTTTCAGAAAAAGCTAAACTACCATCGGGTAACTTAAAAACAGCGGTAATGTTAGTGGCTGTAGTAAATACTGCCTCTACCGACCAACTAGCACTAGTTAAATTAGTAGGATATAAAACATAACGATTAGGAGCAAAGCCAGCAGGCACCTGATGCAGTCCAGCAAGTGCTACTCTATTCAAATCATTCGTGCTTGCTGTAGTTAATGTAGGTAAATCTCCGACAACCGTCTTTTCATCAGTTCTCAAATTTTGAAAAGCAGCAGCACTATTAGTACCATTTTTAGCGACTTGCATCGTAACTTGGTCACTATGAGTTAACCTTGGATCCAATACTACTGGTTGTTGGGCGTTTACTTGGCCAGTAGCTAATTGGAGAGCTGCACCAGCAGTAGCCAACAATGATGAAGGTTTTAGTAGTGATAGTTTCATACGCTTATTATATTAAAGCATTAGGGTCCTATTTGTCAATACTTGTAAGAAAATTAAGCTATCTGTTGACCCACTTCTCGTTTAGAAGCTTGTATACGATCAAAGAAAGCATTCCTAATAGCAAGAAACATTGGGTCATTCTTACCTGCCTCAGAACCAGCTAAATTTCCAACATCAAACCAAGTTAATTGACCAATCTGCTGACCATTATCAGAAAAAGCATATAAAGTCCTTTCTATTCCTTTACCTTCTTTCTTAGTCGTAGTGCGATATAGCCTCAAAGTTTGACCCGTTTTAGGGTTCTCTATCTTTAGTCTTTCTGGTGTCTGCCCGTCACTAGGACTATAGCTAGTATTGCTAAGATCCTTGAAATTTGAACCCCAAGCTTCAGTTAACTTTTCCTTAGCAAAATTTGCAGCTTGATTACTTGCTCCTGATCTACCCTCACTATAAGTAGTAATATTAAAACCTAATGCAGAAACTAAAGTGAGCATAAACATAACCTTAACATAAGATAAACAAAAATAACAATATTATTTACATGATCTAGTCTTGCTAGGATTATAAGCTTAGTACAGGATAAAAGCCCTGATTTAAGACCTAAGATGCCAAAAACACTATTCGATAAAGTATGGGACGCACACACAGTTGAAGCCTTGCCGGGCGGTAACTATCTAGTATTCATGGATAGAATCGTGGCGCATGAGATCACTACTCCGCAGGGCGCTATACAGATAGACGAAGAGTTCGGCGGCAGAATTTTCGACGCTAATCGCATCCTAGCTATTAACGATCACGTCGCTCCAGCGAAAGACACGGCGACAGCGATTCAAGCAGACGTCTTGCGCAAGTGGGCACGCAAACATAATATTAGACACTTCGATATCGGTGAGAATGGTATCTGTCACATCGTCGCTCCAGAGCGCGGTTACGTGCAACCGGGTATGACACTGTGTTGCGGCGATTCGCATACTTGCACCAATGGAGCTTTCGCTTGTTTCGCACTTGGTATCGGCACTACTGCGAACGCTGGCGCGATGTTATCGCAATGTCTATTACTGAAAAAACCTAAGGTGATGCGCATCAACGTCACTGGCAAGCGCAAACCCGGTGTTTATGCTAAGGACATCATTCTAGCTATCATCAATAAAATTAGTTTTAAAGGTGGCACAGGTTACGTGCTTGAATATACTGGCGACGCGATGCGTGATCTAGATATGGAAGAGCGTATGACTATCTGCAATATGGCGATAGAAGCTGGCGCAACTAGCGGCATGATCGAAGCTGATGAAGTGACTTTTGAGTATCTGCGTCATCGCGAACAGATTCCACAAGACTCTAAAGAGTTCGATGCCTTAGTGGCGAAATGGTCAGAGTATAAAGCTGATCCTGGAGCTAAGTACGATGCTGAAGTAGAACTTGATGTATCTAGCTTAGAGCCGATGGTAACTTGGGGTATCAACCCTGGAGAAGCAGTGAGCACGCGCTCTTCAATCCCTGTTGACGCTGATGAAAAAGCACTTGAATACATGGGCGTGAGAGTCGGCACTAAGATCTCTGATCTAGAATTGGATCAAGCTTTTATCGGTAGCTGCACTAACGCGCGCATTAGCGATTTGCGCATCGCTGCTGATATTCTGCGCGGACGTAAGGTTAAAATCCCTACTATCATTACACCTGGCTCGCAAGTAGTTAAACGCCAAGCTGAGCGTGAAGGTTTGCATGATGTGTTTCAAGACGCAGGTGCTCTCTGGACTCATGCGAGTTGCGGACCTTGCCTCGGTATGAGTATGGGTGTAGTAGCTCCTGGTAATCGTTGTATCTCAAGTACTAACCGTAATTTCCCAGGGCGCATGGGCACCGGCTCGCGCGCGCATCTAGCTAGCCCAGCAACGGTGGCGGCGTCGGCTATCTACGGAAAGATTATTAGTGCGAAAGATCTTGCGGAGCTTGAAGCGCTTCGCTAAAATGAAAACTACAGTATCGAGACTCAAAAACAAAAACGGACTTCAGGGCGTCATTAATATCCCCGGTGACAAATCTGTTTCACACCGTTCTGTAATGTTCGGCAGTCTAGCTGAAGGCACAACTGAGGTTAGTAATTTTCTAACTGGTGAGGATTGCGTATGCACGCGCAAAGCTTTCGAAGCACTCGGGGTGAAGATTGAAAGCCCGTCAGAGACCAACCTTCGCATATACGGTCAAGGCTTCAAGGCGCTGAAAGCTCCTAGTTCAGAAATATATCTTGGTAATTCTGGAACAGGCATGCGTTTACTTACTGGTTTATTCTCAGGCTTGCCCTTCATTACCACACTTACTGGTGATCATTCTCTAAGCGGCAGACCTATGCGCAGAGTTATAGATCCATTAACTCAAATGGGCGCAGTAATCGAGAGTCGTGATGGACGCGCGCCATTAATCATCAAGCCAAGTAAATTACATGGCATTAATTATCATTCGCCGGTCGCATCAGCTCAAGTCAAATCTGCGCTGCTACTAGCTGGACTTAATGCTGAAGGAACTACCACGGTGACGGAAGATCATCTTTCGCGCAATCATACAGAATTGATGCTTGAGTCTTTCGGGGTCAAGCTTGAATATAACTACAATCCTGCGACTCTCAATCACAATACGGGTTTCAGTGTTTCTATAAAGGGTGGTGCTCAACTTCAAGCACAGAAATTCGCTGTGCCTAGTGATATATCCAGCGCTGCGTTTTTCTTGGTGGCAGCAGCTATAGTGCCGGGATCTGAATTAACTCTGCCTGCGGTGGGAGTGAATCCAAGTCGCACAGGAATTATAGATGTGCTGCGCGCAATGGGCACTGATATCAGCATCACTAATGAGAGACTCGAGGGCAGAGAAGCAGTCGCTGATATTACTGTACGCCACTCAGACTTGCGCGGAATAACTATAGAAGGCGATATTATTCCTAGACTCATCGATGAGATTCCTATTATCGCTGTACTTGCAGCTCAAGCTCGCGGCACCACTGTTATACGCAACGCTGAAGAACTTAAGGTGAAAGAGTCTAATCGCATCGATAGCACAGTTAATATGATGCGAGTACTAGGAGCGCGCGTTGAAGCCACTGATGATGGCATGATTATAGAAGGCAGTGCTGGCCAGCCTTTCAAGAGTGGCGGCACTGTAGATAGCAAAGGTGATCATCGTATCGCGATGAGTTCTGCTATCGCGGCTCTGCATGCGCTTAATGATATAGAAATTCTTGAAACTGAGTTTGTGAATACTTCGTTCCCGGGATTCTTCGATAAATTACCGCAAGAAGTTTTGGTTTAGGCGGCGAGGGCAAATTCAATCGGATCTGAGTTTCTATATT
>JACCDV010824898.1_pt1 | contig 18380 bp, 16 predicted proteins | sample 7446131 | NCBI WGS metagenome assembly JACCDV01 (sample SAMN15323448, study PRJNA562643) | freshwater metagenome | isolation source: river surface water | place: USA:Blue River Watershed | collected 2017-08-17 | reverse complement strand
CCGCCGATGGCCACGAACACCGCGTCCAGCGGGCCCTGGTGCTGGCGCAGGATCTCCATGCCCACCGTGCCCTGGCCGGCAATGACGTCGGGGTCGTCGAACGGGTGCACGAAGGTCAGGCCCTCGGTCTTCTGCAACTCGACGGCGTGGAGGTAGGCGTCGGAATAGCTGTCGCCATGAAGCACCACCTCGCCGCCGAGCGCCTTGACGGCCTCGATCTTGACCTGCGGGGTGGTGGTCGGCATCACGATCACGGCGCGGGTGCCCAGCTTGCTGGCGCCCAGCGCCACGCCCTGGGCATGGTTGCCGGCCGAGGCGCAGATTACGCCCTTTTTCAGCTGCTCGGGCGTGAGGTGCGCCATCTTGTTGTAGGCCCCGCGCAGCTTGAAGCTGAACACTGGCTGCTGGTCCTCGCGCTTGAGCAGCACCTTGTTGTGCAGGCGGCGGCTGAGGTTGCGGGCCAGTTCGAGCGGGCTTTCCTGCGCCACGTCGTAGACGCGGGCATTCAGGATTTTCTTGAGGTAGTCGGCGGGTTGAAGGTGCGAGGGCATCTGCCGATGATACCGGGGCAAAAAAATGCCCCGAGCCTTACGGATCGGGGCAAATCCACCTTTTCGGAGGGTGGAGGAGACAACTGGGTGTGCCAAAAAAAAGCACGGTTGTTCGAATTCTAGCTGAATTTATGCTGCGCTGCCGCAATTGCATGCGATGACGGCAAATGCATTTGAACTTTTCTCAGATTGAGACAGGCCCTGTTCGTCCATTGTCTTTTGTGGGAGCGAGTCCCTGCTCGCGAATTGACGATGGCTTGTTCGCGAGCAGGGGCTCGCTCTCACAAGAGAAGCCCACAAGAGAGGCCAGCGAAGGTGTCCCTACAATTGGCCGCAACTTTTGAAGAGGACAAGACCATGGAATGCACAGTCACCTGGACCGGCGCGGCCGGCACCAGCTCCGGCATGGGTTTTTTGGCCGAAACCGGCAGCGGTCATGTGCTGGCCATGGCCGGTGCCCCCGATGCCGCCAAGCCTGAAAACGGCGGCCAGAACCTGGCCCCCCGCCCCATGGAAACCGTGCTCGCCGGCACCGGCGGCTGCACCGCCTACGACGTGGTGCTGATCCTCAAACGCGGCCGACACGACGTGCGCGGCTGCAGCGTCAAGCTCACCAGCGAACGCGCCGAGACCGACCCCAAGGTCTTCACCAGGATCCACATGCATTTCACTGTTACTGGCAAAGGCGTGCCTGCTGCAGCGGTGGAGCGCGCCATTGCCATGAGTCACGAGAAATACTGCTCGGCCAGCATCATGCTGGGCAAGACGGCGGAGATCACGACCAGTTTTGAGATGGTGGAAGCGGCCTGACCCCGGGGATGTGGATGCTCCGATCAAGTCGGAGCATGACAACTGTGTGAAGTCGAGACATGACAGATGTGTGCGGTCATCCGCGGGCTTGACCCGAGGATCCACCCCCACCTCAAACCCGGTGCGCCACCGTCGTCATGACCTTGGCCGCCAGCTGCATCAGGCCTTTGACCGGCGCGGGCAGGGCCAGGGCCCCGGCGCGCTCGGCCATGCGGGCGTGCTGCACTTCATCGTCTTTCATCTGGGCCACGATGGCACGTGAAGCCGTGTCGCCGGCCGGCAGGCGTTCCATGTGGCTGTCCAGATGGGCCTCGACCTGGTTTTCGGTCTCGACCACAAAGCCCAGGCTCAGGCGGTCACCGCCCAGCTTGCCGGCGGCATAGCCAATGGCAAAGGCCCCGGCATACCAGACCGGGTTGAGCAGGGAGGGGCGGTCATTGAGCTCGCGCAGGCGCTGCAGCGTCCAGGCCAGGTGGTCGGTCTCTTCGCGGCTGGCCTCGGCCAGCTTTTCGCGCAGCGCCGGGTCACGGCTGGCCAGCATCTGGCCGGTGTAGAGGGCCTGGGCGCAAACCTCACCCACATGGTTGACCCGCATCAGGGCGGCCGCTTCCCGGCGCTCGCCCTCGCTCAATGAGGCGCCAGGGCCAAGCGGGGCTGGGGTGGGGCGGCTGGCGCGGGGCTCGGCCAGCAGGGTGCGCAGGGCGCTGTCGGCGGCCAGGATCAGGGCATCGGGGTTCATGGTGGGAGTTTAAGTGGCGGCTTTGAAGGCCGGCTTGCGATGGGGCAAAACAGGCTGATCCCCAGCCCATTCATTTTTCATGTCGGTTCTCGTGAAGTTGTGCAAAGTGCTTGATGACATTGAGAAAAAATGATCTGCCAAAGGTCCAAAACGGGTGTTTCAGACGCTGATGGCCCCGATTTGTTGCATCGGTGCAACGAAAAAACCCTTTGATTGGCCGAATTCTTGGAAATCGGTGATTCGTCTGGTGCAATACGCTCAGCTTCCGAAATCGGAGGTTGGCTCAGGGTCTCGAAAGGCAATTCCGCCTCTCTGATTCGGGCCCTCGTTAAAACCTTGGAGAAACTCGCAATGAAAAAGTCTCTGATTGCTCTGGCTGCCCTGGCCGCCACCGCTTCTTTCGCTCAGTCCACCGTGACCTTGTCTGGTGTGATCGACTACGCCTACGCTAACGCTTCTGGCAATGTGGTGGGCAACACCATCACGACCAACCTGGGCACCTCTGCCACCAGCGTGATCCGTATTGACGCAGTGGAAGATCTGGGCGGCGGCATGAAGGCTGTTGCTCGTTACGCCCTGGATCCCCGCACCCTGGCCAACGACAGCTACACCGTGGCCTCTACTGTGCAAGGTCTGCAAGCTCTCAACAGTGGTCTGGCCCGTGACGAAGCCTACGTGGGCATCAACGGCGCTTTCGGTGACATCAAGCTGGGCTCGCCCAACTCCATCGGTCTGACCTCCTACCTGGGCGCATCCGCTCTGGGCACTGGCATTGGTTCTGGCTACGCGCCTTTCTCTGGCACCATGACCATGACCTTCAGCGGCATCCGCTACAACCGTTCGGTGCGTTATGACAGCCCCAACATGAACGGCTTCACCGCCTCTGTGCTCTACGTTCCTGGTGGTGACAATACTCTGTCTTCTACTGCAATTGAATTGATCCCCAACAACCGCTCGGTTACTGAGCTGGGTCTGCGTTACGTCAATGGCCCTCTGAATGTTTCCTACGTAAACATCGCTCAAAAAGCACAAACTGCAAACGGCGGCTGGGCTACTGGCATTCTGGAAAACACCACTTCCATCGCCAACAAAGCTAAGACCTCTGTCAACATCCTGAATGCTGCTTACAAGATCGACAACACGACTCTGATGGCAGGCTGGAATGATGGCGATGCACTCAACGGTTCTGCTGCCGAAGGTTATCGTCTGGCAGCTCGTCAAGACATCGGTGCAATCTCTCTGATGGCCCAATACACCGTGCAAAAGCGTGGTACTGTTGAAGCCAAGGTCACTGGCCTCCGCGCTGACTACAACCTGAGCAAGCGCACTGCTGCTTACATTGGCTACGAGAAGTGGGACACTGGTACCGCTCTTGATGTGACCGATCTGGCTAAAAGCGTTACCACTGGTGATCGCAAGCTGACCTCTATCGGTGTTCGCCACTCCTTCTAATCCCTGGCTGTCGTAAGACAGCTTGAGATTTAGAACCTAAACCCACCGTGGCAACACGGTGGGTTTTTTCACGCCTGCACTGTGCTGGCGCAGTCAGTACAAAGCTGGCATTCCCCCAAATCCCTAGACACTTTTCATAGCGCAGTCCGACACTGGCGTTCGAACTCATGGGGCCTGTGTGACCCTCTGGCTAAGGGAAAGTCCTAGCCAAATGTCCCATCGATAGGACTTATTTGTCTTATTGACAGGACAATAAGACTGTCTGACCATGCAAGCCATGGACGCTGTAATGCCCTTGCCCAAGTACCACCAGATTTATCTGGTGCTGCGCGAGCAGTTGCGGGAGGGGCGATTCGATGCCGGATTGCCCGGCGAATTGAATTTGATGCAGCAGTTTGGCGTAGCGCGGGTCACCATGCGCAGGGCGCTGGACTTGCTGGTGCAGGAAGGTTTGATTCAGCGGGTGCCCGGGCGGGGCACACGACCGGTGCCGCGCGACACGCTGCAAAACCAGGGCACGGAGGTCGGTCGCAGCGAGGGGCAAACAGCCCGGCTCACAGGCCTGCTGGAAAACCTGGTCACCATGGGGCTGCGTACCACGGTGCAGGTGATCCGGGTCGATGTTCTGCCGGCGCCCGACGACGTGGCCAAAACCCTGCGCCTGCCATCTGGCGAGCAAGTGCAAAAGGCCGAACGCGTTCGCAGCACCGACGAAGGTCCGCTCTCGCACATCACCACCTGGGTGCCGCAGCGCTTTGCCCAAGGCTTTGGCAAGGCAGAGCTCGCCCGCAAGCCGATTCTGGTTTTGCTTGAAGAGTCGGGCGTCAAGGTGGGGCGCGCAGAACAAACGATCTCGGCCCGGCTGGCCGATGCCGAAATGGCACGCCACCTCGATGTCTCGGTGGGCTCGGCTTTGCTGGCCGTGCGCCGCCTTATCTACGACGAACAGGATCAGCCGGTGCAATGGCTGCACGGGCTGTACCGCCCTGACCGATACGAATACCAGATGCAACTCTCCCGCGTGGGCAGCATTGATGCCAAGGTGTGGGTGAGCCAGGAGTTGTCTGCCAGTTTCCATTGACCCCTGAACGAAAGGAAGTTCCCATGAGTACGCGTCGTCATTTCATTGGCCAATCGGCCGCCGCCGCTTCGGCACTGGCCTTCCCGCTGGTGGCAGGAGCCCAGCCCAAGACCGTCAAGGTCGGTGTGCTGCACCCGGTCACCGGTGCCCTGGCCTATTCGGGCCAGCAATGCCGCCTCGGCGCCATGATGGCCATCGAGGACATCAACAAGGCGGGTGGCATCAAGTCGCTGGGCGGCGCCAAGATTGAAGCCATGCTCGGCGATGCGCAGTCCAACCCGCAAGCGGGATCGGCCGAGATCGAGAAGATGAACGAGGCCGGCGTGAGCGCCGTGGTGGGTGCCTTTGCCTCCGCCATTTGCCTGGCCACCACCCAGACCGCGGCCAAGTACAACCTGCCGCACGTGGTGGACGTCGGCGTGGCCGACCAAATCGTCGAGCGCGGTCTGAAGAACACGTTCCGCTTTGGTCCCGGCTACCGCAAGAGTGCCGAAGTGGCTGTGGCCAGCCTCCATGCCCTCAACACCGCAGCCGGCAAGCCAGCACGCACCGTGATGATCGTGCACGAGGAGTCGCTGTTTGGCACCGGCACCGCCAACCTGCTGTCGCGCGAACTGCCTGGCTATGGCTATGAAGTCAAGGAAGTCATCAAGCACGCCAACCCGACGCGCGACTTCAACAACATTGCGCTGCGCATCAAGCAGGTCAACCCGGACATCCTGATCCCGGCCAACTACTACAACGAATACGCGCTGCTCGTCCGCACACTGCAGCAGCAGAAGATCACGCCCAAGGCGATCTACTCGGTGCTCGGTGGCGCCGCGTCGAGCTACAAGTTCGTCAAGGAGTTTCCGGACGCAGCCAACGGCATCATCGACTGCAACCACTGGTTCAACCCCAGGGACAAGCGCTCGGCCGAACTGCGCAAGCGCGTCGAAGCGCAGGGCCAGTTCTTCAGCTACGAAGTTTTCATGACCTACACCGCCATGATGCTGCTGGCCGACGCCATCGAGCGCGCCAAGTCGCCTGATCGTGCTGCCATCATTGATGCGCTGGCCTCGAGCAAGTTCGACAACCACATCATGCCCTACGGCCCGACGCAGTTTGTCAATGGCCAGAACATGGGTGCCCAGCCACTCATGACCCAAGTGCAAAAGGGTGACATCAAGGTGATCGTGCCGCGCGATTACCGCGAGGTGGATCCGATCTTCCCGCTCAAGGCCTGAGGCCCTTTCCAGACCACCGCCTCAGGCGGTGGTCTGTCCCTTGTCTGACCTTCCTGAAGTTGCAAGGATGCTCGACTTTTCCATTCTGTTTCCCTCGGTGCTCAACGGCATCACGACGGGAGCGGTCTATGCGCTGATCGCGCTGGGCCTGACGCTCATCTACGGCGTGTTGCACATCATCAATTTCGCGCACGGCGCATCGCTGATGGTGGCGCTCTATGGTGTCTATCTGCTCAAGCAGCACTGGGGTGTCGATCCGTATGTAGCTCTTGTAGTCATGGTGCCCGCCATGTTCGTGCTGGGCTATGCGCTGCAGCGCCTGATCATCAACCGCGCCAGCCACGGCAAGGACGAGAACATCCTGCTGGTCACGCTGGGCTTGTCCATCGTGATGGAAAACCTGGCGTTGTTGTTCTTCAAGTCCGATACCCGCACCATCGACACTGCATACACCTTGAGCACAGTGGAGATTGGCCCGGCCTTCATTGCGCTGCCCAAACTGGTGGCCTTTGGCGGCGCGCTGGTGACGGCAGCCGTGCTGCTGCTGATCGTGCAGAAGACCGACCTGGGCCGCGCCATCCGCGCCGTGGCCAAGGAAAAACAGGGCGCGCGCCTGATGGGCATTGACGTGGACCATGTGTACGCCATGTGCTTTGGTCTGGGCCTGGCCTGCCTCGGTGCGGCGGCCTGCTTCCTGATGCCGGCCTACTACGTCAATCCGCAGGTGGGCAACGGCTTTGTGCTGGTGGCCTTCACGATCGTGGTGCTGGGTGGCATGGGCAGTTTTGCCGGCGCATTGATGGGTGGCCTGCTGATCGGCGTGGTCGAGTCACTGGGCGGCCTGTTCCTCGGTGAATCGCTGGGGCAGGTGGGCATTTTCCTGATCTTCATTGCTGTGCTACTGCTGCGGCCGCAGGGCCTGTTCGGAGCCAAGGCATGAAAGACCTGCGCAACATCCTGATCTTTGTGCTCGTGGTGGCCAGCATTCCGCTGTGGTCCAGCTCGGGCGTGCTGCTGAACTTCGTCATGACTGCCCTTTACGCCTGCCTGCTGGCGCAGGCCTGGAACGTGCTGGGGGGCTTTGGCGGCCAGTTCTCTTTTGGCCATGCGCTGTTCTTTGGCACCGGTGCCTATGTGCAGGCCATTGCCCAAATGCAGTGGGGCCTGAACGCCTGGATCGCTTTGCCGCTGGGCATGGCTTTTGCCGCAGCAGTGGGCGGCTTTGTGGGCGCGCTGTCGTTTCGCTATGGCCTCAAGGGTTCTTACTTTGCGCTGGTCACGCTGGCTTTCGCCGAGGTGTTCCGCATTGTGGCCACCTCGGTGCCCTTTACTGGCGCTGGCGTGGGCCTGATGCTACCTCTGCGCGAATCGGCCGCCAACATGCAGTTCGGTAACCGCGCTGGTTTTGTCTGGCTGATGCTGGGCCTGGTCACGCTGGCGCTGCTGGTCACGGCCTGGTTGCGCCATTCGCGCTTTGGTGCCTGTTTGCAGGCGGTGCGTGACAACGAAGACGCGGCCCGCGCTGTGGGGGTTAATCCCTTCCAGGTCAAGCTGGTGGCGACTGTGCTGTCGGCTGCACTCATGGGCGCTGCCGGTGCTTTCTATGTGCAGGTGTTCCAGTACATCGATCCGGGCATTGCCTACGGGCCGCACACCTCGGTCGAAGCCCTGGTGGGTGCCATCGTGGGCGGCATGGGCACGCTGTGGGGGCCGGTGCTGGGTGCCCTGAGCCTGCACATCCTGGCCGACCTCACGCGCAACCTGTTCGGTCAACTGCCGGGTATCAACATGGTGATCTACGGTTCGGTGCTGGTGCTGATTGTGATGTTCCTGCCGCGCGGCATCGCCGGCCTGGGCGTGTTCACGCCGCGCCAGTGGCTCCGTGGCCAGAAAGGGGAGAAGTGATGAGCACCCCAACACCCCTGCTCGACATCCAGCACCTGAGCAAGTCCTTTGGTGGCCTCAAGGCCGTGCAGGACGTGAGCCTGCAGGTGCCCGAAGGCAGCCTGACCGCGCTGATCGGCCCCAACGGCGCCGGCAAGACCACGCTGTTCGCGTTGATGTCCGGCTTCCTCACGCCCGACAGTGGCCGGGTGCAGTACGCCGGGCAAGACATCACCGGCCAGAGTCCCGAGCGCAATGCGCGCCTCGGCCTGACGCGGACTTTCCAGATCGTGCAGCCGTTTGCTGCCCAGACCGTGCGCGAGAACATCGCTGTGGGCGCGCACCTGCACCTGGCCTCGCGGCGCGAGGCCCTGGCGCGCGCCGAACAGGTGGCGTCGCAGGTGGGCCTGGCGCCCCAGCTCGACAAGCTGGCCAGCGACCTCACGGTGGCCGGTCGCAAGCGGCTCGAGATGGCGCGCGCCCTGGCCACGCGGCCGCGACTGCTGCTGCTCGATGAAGTGCTGGCGGGTCTGAACCCGCAGGAGATTGCCGAAATGATTCCCGTGGTGCGCGACATTGCCCGCAGCGGTGTGACGGTGCTGATGATCGAACACGTGATGCAGGCCGTGATGAGTCTGGCCGAGCAGGTCTGGGTACTGGCCCAAGGCCAGCTGATTGCCCACGGCACCCCGACCGAAGTCACGCGCAACCCGGCGGTGGTCGAGGCCTATCTGGGTCACGGCACGGCCGAACGGTTGCGTCAGCGCGCAGATGCAGCCACCTCAGCAGCTGCCTCGGGAGCCGCAGCATGAGCGACATCCTGCTGGAGGTCAGTGGCCTCAAGTCCGGTTACGGCGCGGTCGAAGTCCTGCGCGGCGTGGGCCTGCAGGTGCGTGCCGGTGAAACCGTGGCCCTGCTGGGCAGCAACGGCGCCGGCAAGACCACGCTCAACCTCACCCTGAGCGGTCTGGTCGCCACACGCGCTGGCCGCGTGCAGTTCGATGGCAACGACATCACCGGCTGGCATTACCGCCGAGTGGTGGGGCAGGGTCTGATCCATGTGCCCGAGGGGCGCAAGGTCTTCCCCAACCTCAGCGTTGATGAAAACCTGGAACTCGGCGCCTTCACCCGTGGGCGCGAGCATCGGACCCAGAACCTCGAACGCGTCTATGACATCTTTCCGCGCCTGCGCGAGCGCACCACGCAACTGGCCGGTACGCTCAGCGGCGGCGAGCAGCAAATGCTGGCGATCGGCCGCGGCCTGATGGCCGAACCGCGCCTGCTGATCCTCGATGAGCCCTCGCTGGGTCTGTCGCCGCTGCTGGTTGAGGAGATGTTTGGCCTGATTTCGCGCTTGCGCGAAGAAGGTCTGGCGATCCTGCTCGTCGAGCAGAACGTGGGTCAGTCGCTCGACATCGCCGACCGCGCCTATGTGCTCGAAAACGGCGAGATCCGCTTTGCCGGTCTGCCAGCTGAACTGCTGGCAAGCGACACCCTGCGCCAAGCCTACTTGGGCTTGTGAGCGTCTGTCGCAGGAAGTTCACCATGCTGATGTTCAATGGGTATTCCAGGAGGCCCGCGTGACACCGTCTCCGCAGACTTTGGCTCAAAAACTGATCGCTCGTGCTGCCGGTCGTGCCAGCGTGCAGGTTGGCGAGGTTGTCACCTGCGCAGTCGACCTCGCCATGTTCCATGATTCGTCTGGTCCGCGCCGTCTCAAACCCATGCTCGAAGAGTTGGGGGCCGAGATCTGGGACCGCAACAAGGTGGTGCTGGTGCTCGACCACTATGTGCCAGCTCAGGATGCCGATGCGCAGCAGATCGTCCAGATCACCCGCGACACTGCGCGCCAGTGGAAGCTGCCTCATGTGATCGACAGCGAAGGCATTTGCCATGTGGTGCTGCCCGAGCGCGGTCACCTGGCACCGGGCATGTTCTGCGTCGGTGGCGATTCTCACTCGCCCACCGGCGGTGCGTTTGGCACCTACATGTTTGGCATTGGTGCCACCGAAATGCTGGGCGTGTGCGTGACCGGGCAGATCTGGGTGCAGGTGCCGCGCACGCTGTGCATGCACTGGTCGGGTCGCCTGGCGCATGGCGTGAGCGCCAAGGACATGATGCTGCACATGATCGGGCGTTTCGGCATGAACGGTGGCCAGTACCAGGCAGTGGAATTTGCCGGCGAGGCGGTCACCGCGCTGTCGATGCCCGAGCGCATGACGCTTTCGAACATGAGCGCCGAACTGGGTGCGCAGGCGGGCTTGATTGCCGCCGACGAGACCACCATGTCGCACCTGCGCCAGTGCGGTGTCAGCGAAGACCGACTTCACGACGCCCTGCAGTGGCGCGGCGATGCCAATGCCGAGCAGGAACGTTATGACTTTGACGCCAGCAGCCTGTCACCCCAGGTCGCGGCGCCGCACAGCCCGGCCAATGTGCACCCGGTGGGTGACATGGGGGCCGTAGCGCCTACGATTGCCTACATCGGCGCCTGCACCGGCGCCAAACTCGAAGACCTGCGCGCCGCCGCCACCGTGCTGCGCGGCCACAAGGTGGCGAACGGCATGCAGTTGCTGGTGGCTCCGGCCAGCGCCCGTGAGCAGGTGCAGGCCGAGCACGAAGGCACGATGCAGGTGCTGCGCGATGCGGGGGCCAGCGTGCTGGGCAACAGCTGCGGGGCTTGCGCTGGCTACGGCACCACTTTTGGCGAGGGCGCGACCGTGATCTCGAGCACGGCGCGCAACTTCAAGGGCCGTATGGGCCCGGCCACTGTGCAGGTGTATCTGGCCTCACCGTGGACCGTTGCCGCTTCGGCCCTGCGCGGCCGCATCACCGATCCGCGCGAGGTGCTGGCATGAACAAGGCGATTGACAAGGCCCGCGTCTGGCGCCTGGGCGCCGACATCGACACCGATGTGCTGGCCCCCGGGGCCTTCATGAAACACGGGCTCGAAGTGATCGGCTGGCACTGCCTGGAGTCGGTGCGGGCCGACTTTGCGCCAGGCGTGAAAGCCGGCGACGTGATCGTCGCCGGGCCGAATTTCGGCATCGGCTCCTCGCGCGAGCAGGCGGCCGGTGTGCTGCGCCACCTGGGTGTGGCCGCCGTGATCGCGCCGTCTTTCAGCGGCCTGTATTTCCGCAATGCCTTCAACCTCGGCCTGCTGCTGCTGACCTGTCCGCGGGCGACCGAAATCGACGAAGCCGAGCTGATCAACGTGCAGCTGGCCCCGGGCTCGGATTCGCCAGAAGTCGTGCGGGCCAACGGTGTGCGTCTGCCTTGCGCGCCGATCCCCGGTTTTCTCAGGGACATGGTGCAGGCCGGTGGCCTGTTGCCTTTGCTCAAACAACAACGCAGGAGTGCATCCCATGGGCGCTGACCCGAAACTCGACCCCGTCACGCTGGCGGTGCTGCGCGGCCGGCTCGAACAGATCGCCGACGAAATGGACGCCACGCTGTACCGCAGTGCCTTCAACCCCATCATTGCCGAGGCGCACGACGCCTGCCACGGCCTCTACGACGCGCAGACCGGTGACACCCTGATCCAGGGCAAATCGGGCCTGCCGGTGTTCGTGGGCGCCATGGCCTTTGCGGTGCGCGCGGCCATGAAGGCCGCCGAAAACCGAGGCGGCATGCAGCCGGGCGATGTGTGGCTGTTCAACGACCCCTACGAGGGCGGCACCCATGCCAACGACTTCAAGCTGGTGCGGCCGTGCTTCCGCCAGGGCCAGCTGTACTGCTTTCTGGCCTCGGCCGCGCACTGGCACGACGTGGGCGGTGCGGTGCCAGGCAACTACAACCCGGCCGCGACCGAATGCTGGCAGGAGGCGGTGCAGATCCCGCCGGTGCGCATCGTGCGCGGCGGGCAGATCGACGAGGACGTGCTGGCCATCCTGCGCGCCAACACCCGCCTGCCTGACAGTCTCTGGGGCGACCTGAACGGCCAGCTGGCCGCGCTCGAACTGGGCGCTGGACGGCTCGACGGTCTGCTCGACGAATACGGCGACGGCGTGGTGGCCTCGGCCCTGCAGGCCCTGCGCGAGCGCGCCGTCAAGCTCATGCGCGCCCACATCGCCAGCCTGCCCGATGGCCGCTACAGCTTCGAGGACGTGCTCGACAACGACGGCGTGCGTGACGAGATGCTGACGATTGCGCTGGACATGACGGTGCAGGGCGACCGGCTCACGCTCGACTTTTCTCGCACCTCGCCGCAATGCGCTGGTCCGGTCAACATTTCGCGCGCCACCGCGGTGGCGGCCTGCTATGTGGCGCTCAAGCACGTGTTCCCGGATGTTCCGGCCAATGCCGGCGTGCTGGATGCGGTGGACTTCATCCTCCCTGACGGTCTGGTCATCAGCGCCGCACGTCCGCGCCCGGTCGGTGGCTACACCGAGACCATTCTGCGCATGATCGACGTGATCTTCAGCGCCACGGCCCAGGCCGATCCGCAGCGGGCGGTGGCCCATGCCTACGGCACCATCAATGCGCTCTCCATCGCCGGTCACCGCACCGACGCCAAGCGCAAGGGCCAGCGCTGGGTGATGTTCAGCTTTTTTGGTGGCGGCCATGGCGGACACAGCGGAGGCGATGGTCTGTCGCACGGTAATGCGCCGATCTCGACCGCGACGATTCCGCCGCTGGAGATTCTGGAAGCCGCCTACCCGGTGCGCTTCACCCAGTGGGCATTGCGCACTGGCTCGGGCGGTGACGGCCAGCACCGCGGTGGGTTGGGCGCGGTCTACGAGATCGAACTGCTTGAAGACAGCGCCGAGGCCTTCATTTTTGGCGAGCGCGGCAAGGCCGCGCCGCAGGGCATCCATGGTGGACAGCCCGCACTGCCCAACGTCTTTGAATACGAGCACAACGGCCAGTGGCTGCGCCCGCCGATGGTGTCCAAGATGCTGGGCATCCGCCTGAAAAAGGGTGAGCGGGTGCGCCTGTCCACGCCGGGCGGCGGGGGCTGGGGCGATCCGGCGGCACGCAGTGCAGCGGATAGGGCACGCGATGCCGAACTGGGTTACACGCAGGAGAAACCGTGATGTCTGCAGTTTCCGGGACACCGTCTTTGGTGGTTGGAGTGGACGTGGGTGGCACGTTCACCGACCTGTTTGTGCTCGATGAGGCCAGTGGCCAGGCGCGCATCGTCAAGGTGCCTTCGACCCGGGGCGAAGAGGCCCGCGGTTTCATGAACGGGATTGCCAGGGTGACCGGCACTGAAGGACCCGATGCCGCACGGGCGATTGCCACCATCGTGCACGGTACCACGGTGGGCACCAACGCCTTGCTCGAACGCAAGGTGGCCAAGACCGGCATCATCACCACGCGCGGCTTCCGCGATGTGCTCGAAATGCGCCGCCGTGACCGCCCGCAGACCTGGGGCCTGCGCGGCAGCTACACGCCCGTGGTGCCGCGTGCCCTGCGGCTTGAAGTTGACGAGCGCGTGCTGGCCGATGGCACGCTGCACACCCCGGTCGATCTGGCACAGGTCAAGGCGCAGACGCAAGCCCTGCTGGATGCCGGCTGCGAGGCGCTCTGCCTGTTCTTCATTCACGGCTATGCCAACCCGGCCAACGAACGCGCGGCCGCCGAGGTGGTGCGCGCGCTCTGGCCCAACCCGCATGTGACGGTAGCCAGCGAAGTGTTGCCCGAAATCCGCGAATTCGAGCGCTGCTCGACGGCCACCCTGAACGCCGCGCTGCAGCCGGTGGTCGGCAGCTATCTGGAGCGCCTCGAAGGCGACCTGCGTGCGCAGGGCTTTGGCGGCGAACTGCTGATCGTGCAGAGCAACGGCGGCGTGATGTCGCGCCAGACGGCGTGTGACGTGCCGGTGCGCACCGCCCTGTCGGGGCCGGCGGCGGGCGTGATGGCCTGCGCCGAAATCGCTCGCGCGGCCGGATTCCCCAACGTGATCACCGGCGACATGGGCGGCACTTCGTTTGACGTGTCGCTGATCGCCGAAGGCCAGGCCGCGCTGGCCGCGCAGACCGCCATCGAGTTCGGTCTGGTGGTGCGCTCGCCCATGATCCAGATCGAGACGATCGGCGCCGGGGGCGGCTCCATCGCCTCGGTCGATGCCGGCGGCATGCTGCAGGTCGGCCCTGAATCCGCGGGCAGCGTGCCCGGCCCCGCCTGTTACGGCCGCGGCAACACCCGCCCTACGGTGACCGACGCCAATGTGCTGCTGGGCCGCATCGCGGCCGACCGGCCGCTGGGTGGTGGCCTGCTGCAGGCGCTGGACGCGAAAAAGGCCGAAGACGCGATCCGCACCCATGTGGCCGAGCCGCTGGGCCTGGACGTGATGGCGGCCGCCGAGGCCATCCTGACGGTGGCCAATGCGCGCATGGCCGGTGCCATCCGCGTGGTGTCCATCGAGCGGGGCCACGACCCGCGCGAATTCGCCTACATGCCCTTTGGCGGCGGTGGCGGCCTGCATGTCTGCGCCATGATGCGCGAGGTCGGTGTGCGCACCGGCATCGTGCCGCGCTACCCGGGCGTGACCTCGGCGCTGGGCTGCGTGATGGCCGACATGCGCCACGACGCGGTGCAGACCCTCAACCTCTCGCTGGGCGAAGTGGACTGGGACAGCCTGCGTCAGCGCGTGGACACGCTGTCGCAGAGCTGCCAGCAGCGCCTCGATTCGGCCGGCGTGCGCTTTGAAGGCATGCACGACATCATCGGTCTGGACATGCTCTACATGGGCCAGACCCACACCCTGCAGGTGGTGGTCACGCGTGAGCAACTGAATGCCGCCGGCGTGCAGGCCGCCTTTGAAGCGGCCTACCGCCACGCTTTTGGCCGCGTGCTGCAAGGCCCAGTGATCCGCGTGATGAACCTGCGCTACGCCCGCATCGGCCGTCGTCCACGCTTCGATCCGGCGGTGCTGGCGCCGCAGGGCGAGGGCTCGACACAGCCGGTGGGCGTGCAGCGCGTCTACCACCAGGGCCGCTGGTGGGACGCCCAGCGCTACGCGCGCCTGGACCTGCCGGTGGGCGCGCAGGTGCAGGGCCCGGCGATTCTGGAGCAGGCCGACACGACGGTCTGGCTCGAACCCGGCTTCAGCGCCCGGGTTGACACCCTGGGCAACCTGCTGGTGGAGCGTGCCGCATGAACCTGAAAAATGCACGCCTGGGCATGGTCATCGTCGACCTGCAAAACGACTTTCTCGCCCCCGACGGTGCCTACGCCCGTGGCAACACCGTCAGTTCCGAGGCGCAGCAGCTGCCCGCGCGCATGGCCCCGGTGGCCAGCGCCATCAAGGCACGCGGCGGGCTGGTCACGTCCAGCCTGTTCACGCTGTGGCCCAACGCCCAGGGCGAGCCGATGATTTCCGAGCACCTCAAGGAGCGTCGGCCCTTCCTGCGCAAGGGCGACTTTGCGCCGGGCAGCCGTGGTCAGGCCAATGTGGACCTGCTGGCGCCGCTGGTCGATGTGTCAGTCTGGAAGGTGGCCTATTCGGCCTTCTTCAACACCCAGCTTGACTGGGTGCTCAAAAAATCCGGCGTGGACACGCTGGTGGTCTGCGGCATCGTCACCAATGGCGGCGTGGCCAGCACGGTGCGCGACGCGCATGTGCGCGACTACCACGTGATCGTACTGTCCGACGGTTGCGCGGCTTTCAGTGCGCAGGCACACCAGGCTGCGCTGGCCGACATGGCCTCGTTGGCCGAGGTGAGCGACAGCGCCACCTTCTTGCGCGACCTGCAGGCATGAGCGCTTCCGAACGTGTGCAGGTGCTGCCGGCCGACGCCCTGCAGGCCGACAGCGAGATCCCCGTCGCCATCGTCGGCGCCGGGGCTTGTGGTCTGACGGCGGCACTGGCCCTGCAGCGGGCCGGCATCGATGCCGTGGTGCTGGAGCGCGACGCTTTTCCGGCCGGATCGACTGCCCTGTCTTCGGGTTTCATTCCCGCGCCATGCACGCAGGCGCAGCGGACGCTGGGCATCGAGGACAGCCCCGAGCAGTTCGAGGCCGACATCCAGGCCAAGGCGCATGGCGAGGCCGCGCCGCACCTGTCGCGGGCCTATGCGCAAGCCATCGGCCCCGCGCTGGATGCGCTGGCCGAACACCATGGCCTGCCCTGGCAAGTGTTGACCGGCTTTCTCTACCCCGGCCACAGCCGCCACCGCATGCACGCCGTGCCCGAAAAAACAGGCGCAGGCCTGATGAGTCGCCTGTTGGCGTCGACCGATGCTGCCGGCGTGCCGGTGCTGACCGAGGCCCGCGTGATCCAACTGTTTGCCGATGCCACCGGCTGCATCCACGGCCTGGCCTACCAACGCCCGGACGGCCACACCGAGACCCTGCGTTGTCAAGTGCTGCTGCTGGCCTGCAACGGCTTTGGTGGTGCGCCCGAGCTCGTGCGCCAGCTGCTGCCCGCCATGGCCTATGCGCTGTACGCCGGCCATGTGGGCAACGACGGCAGCGCCATCCTCTGGGGTCGCCAGCTCGGCGCCCGTCTGGCCGACCTGGGAGCGTATCAGGGGCACGGCTCCTGGGCCATGCCGCAAGGGGCGCTCATTTCTTGGGCGCTGATGATGGAAGGCGGGGTGCAGATCAACGCCCGCGGCGAGCGCTTTCACGACGAGACCCAGGGCTATTCCGAAGCCGCGGTGCAGGTGTTGGCCCAGCCCGGTGGCATGGCGTGGAACGTGTTCGACGATGCCCTGCTGCGCATGGCGCAGGAGTTTCCGGACTTCGTGCAGGCGCAGGCCGCCGGTGCGGTGCAGCAGGCGGCCGATGTGCCCGCGCTGGCCGCACTCATTGGCTGTGACGCCCACACCCTGCACACCACGCTCGATGCAGTGCAGCCCGGTGTGGACCCGCAGACCGGTCGCAGCTTCACGCGCCGCTTGCAGGCCCCCTTCCATGCGGTGCGGGTGACGGGCGCACTGTTTCACACCCAGGGCGGCCTCGACATCGGCGCCGATACCCGCGTGCTGCGCGAAGACGGCACACCCTTGCCCAACCTGCTGGCGGCGGGTGGCGCCGCGCGCGGCGTCTCAGGCCAGGCCGTCTGGGGCTACCTCTCGGGCAATGGCCTGCTAAGCGCCGTGGCGGGCGGACACATCGCGGCGCAGACAGCCGCCCAGCTGTTGGGCACTTTCAAGGACAAGGCATGACACAGACACTGCGTGAACGCCTGCAGCAACACCAGCAGCATTCTCAGGCCCTGCTGGCCCCGGGCGTCTACGACGCGCTGACCGCGCTGGTGGCCGAGAAAGCCGGCTTCGAGGCGCTCTACCTCTCGGGCGCCTCGATCGCCTACACCCGACTGGGCCGTTCCGACATCGGCCTGACCACCGCCACCGAAGTGGCGCAGACCATTGCGCACATCACCGATCGCGTGCGCGTGCCGCTGATCGTGGACGCCGACACCGGTTTTGGCAATGCGCTCAATACGCAGCGCACGGTGCGCGACTTTGAACGTGCCGGCGCGGCCATGGTCCAGATCGAAGACCAGACGTTCCCCAAGCGCTGCGGCCACCTGGACGGCAAGGGCGTGGTGCCGGTGGCCGAGATGGAGGGCAAGCTGCGTGCGGCGCTCGATGCGCGACACAGCGACAACACCCTGATTCTCGCGCGCACCGATGCGGTCGCGGTCGAAGGACTGGACGCCGCGCTGGAGCGGGCCGAGCGTTACCTGGCGTGTGGCGTCGATGCGCTGTTCATCGAGGCGCTGCGTTCGGACGAGCAGATGCAGCGCACCTGCAGCCAGTTCGCCGGGCGCGTCCCCCTGCTGGCCAACATGGTTGAAGGCGGCAAGACGCCGGTCAAAAGCGCGCGCGAGTTGGGCGAGCGGGGCTTTCGCATCGTGATTTTCCCGGGCGGCACGGCCCGCGCGGTGGTGCACACGCTGCAGGGCTACTACAGCAGCCTGCACCAGCACCAGACCACGGCGCCCTGGCAGGACCGCATGCTGGGCTTTGATGGGCTCAACCAGGTGATCGAAACATCCGAGTTGCTGTGCCTCGGTCAGTCATATGCCGGAAAGGACTGAATCTTTCAGAGCGTGTGCAACGCTTGCGCCAGCTGCTGCGCCAGCCGGTTGTGCCGCCCCACCAGCGGTCCCAGGTCCACGGTGGCCAGCTGCCCGTCGCGCACCACCATGCTGCCATGCACCATGGTGTGGCGTGTGGGGGCGCTGGCGCACAGCAACAGGCTGCCCACTGCGTCGTGCACCGCGCCACCGGCCATGGGCAGGGTGTTCACGTCAAACATGGCCAGATCGGCCACGTAGCCGGGTGTGATCTGGCCGATGTCGCGCTGTCGGCCCAGCACTTCGGCGCCACCCCGGGTGGCCAGACGCAGGGCGTCGCGCGCGGTCATCTCCAGCGGGGCGGTGTCGCAGCCGAACAAGGTGCGCCCGTCTTCGACGCGCGGGGGTTCGAGAGACTTGCGCAGCCGTGCGAGCAGCATGGCCTGGCGCGCTTCGTTGACCATGTGCGCCGCATCGTTGCTGGCGCTCCCATCCACACCGAGGCCCACGGGCACACCCGCGTCCAGCATGCGGCGGATCGGCGCGATGCCGCTGGCCAGCCGCATGTTGCTGCAGGGGCAGTGCGCCACGCCGGTGCGGGTGGCGGCAAACAGGCTGATGCCTTCGTCGTCGAGCTTGACGCAGTGCGCGTGCCACACATCGT
>JACCDV010569937.1_pt1 | contig 18386 bp, 10 predicted proteins | sample 7446131 | NCBI WGS metagenome assembly JACCDV01 (sample SAMN15323448, study PRJNA562643) | freshwater metagenome | isolation source: river surface water | place: USA:Blue River Watershed | collected 2017-08-17 | reverse complement strand
ATTGAATTAAATGCACATCCAAGAAGATTGGATATGGACTGGCGCTATATTCATCAAGCCATGCAAGAAGATGTGTTGATTTCAATTAATCCAGATGCGCATGCGATTGATGGATTTGAAGATTGCGCTTATGGTGTTTTGGTTGCGCAAAAAGCAGGACTCACTGCCGCACAAAATTTAAGCAGTTTTAGTTTAGCCGAAATGATGGAGTTTATTAGCTACCAGCAGGCTAAACGTGGCTAGATTTAAATTATTAAATGCTTTCTTTCAGGTACACAATATATTCTCCAGGCATCAATTCAAAATGGCTATCTCCGTTGAATTCAAAACTAAGCCCCGAAAATAAATTCGTAAACCTTCCAGAAAAAGCTTCATGTGCTACATGCAGGTGCTGCCTATCTGCAGAAAAGTTTAAAAGTACCAAGGCTGTTTGTCCTTGATCTTGTTTTAGGTAAGCCATTACAGCACCCTCTGTTGGCAAGTTGAATATATTACTTGATTGTAATACAGGATATGCCTTTCTTGCAGTCAACAGGGTTTTATAGAATTGATGAAGCCTTGGTAATTCAGTCGTCCATTCAATCTGGTCCTTATCAAAAAATGCCAATCTTTTTGTATTGGGTAATTCTTGGCCACTATATATTAAGGGTTGTCCATTCCAAGTAGCAGTAAATACAGCCCAAGCTTTTGCAGCGATGCCATACTTCTCATATTCAGTACCATTCCAACTGTTTTCATCATGGTTAGAGGTGAAAAACAATTTATATGCCCCTTTTGGATATTGAGCGTATTGATGTAACACATTGTATACTTCCTGTAAACCATCCAATTCCTTCCCTACTTTTTTGGATGCATGCATCCATGCCCATGCATAGCTTGTATCAAAAACTTGATGGTAAGCTATGTCTTCAGTCTCTGCTAACCAATACAAAATTTTTATTTTTTCTAAATTGGTTCTGGCTTCTATCCAAAAATCCAAAGGCACTAAATGTGCCATATCACATCTAAACCCATCTATATTAAATTGATTGACCCAAAATTCCATTGCATCTATGAGTGCAATGCGCATTGAAGGATTGTCAAAATTTAAGTCCACTACATCATCCCATCCATTGCGTTCAGTAAAATTACCAGCTGCATCTTGTGTAAACCAACTTGGATTTGCTTGCATCCACTCATGTTGACAACCCGTATGATTCGCTACCCAATCAATAATTACTTTCATCTCCAATGCATGCACCGCTTCTACCAAGTCTTTAAAATCAGTTTCAGAGCCAAATTCAGGGCTAATTTTTGTATAACTACTGCATGCATAATAACTTCCTAGACTTCCTTTTTTATTGACTTGACTGATTGGTGTTATGGGCATCAACCAAATAATATCAATGCCCATCTCTTTAATTCTTGGGAGATGCTTTTCAAATGCTTTAAATGTGCCCTCTGCAGTATATTGTCGAATATTGACTTCATAAATTGAAGCAGTATTGGCCCAGCTGACTTGCTTAAATGAATCAATCATATTTATAGCCTTTTTTTATTATCTTGTTCTTAAGATGAATCCTAAATTAGATCGCAAATTAAGTCTTTTACATGCAACTGCCATCAATATGATTGATATGGTAGGCATCGGTCCCTTTGTAGTATTGAGTGTGGTGGCACAGATTATGGGTGGCCCCTATTTTTTATACGCTTGGATTGCTGGTGCAATATTATCCTATGTAGACGCAATGGTGTGGAGTCAACTAGGTGCTGCCTTGCCAAAAGCTGGTGGAAGTTTTCATTTTCTAAAGGAAGGTTACGGCGGAAAATGGGGTAAATTAATGAGCTTCTTATTTGTATGGCAAACCATGATTCAAGCCCCATTGGTGATTGCATCTGCTGCTATAGGATTCTCTCAATACGCAAATTACTTTTTTCATTTAAGTTTTTTGCAGGAGAAATTAGTGAGTGGCGGTGTGGTGATATTAGTTATAAGTTTATTGTATCGAAACATTGAATCTATTGGAAGAATTTCAGTCTTATTATGGGTGGGTGTGATCACCACACTTTTATGGATCATTTTTGGTGGAATTGCACATGGTAATTTCATGGATCCTATCCTGCATATCAATGATGGGCTTAAAATTGAATACGGACTAGTTGCTGCATTGGGATTTGCGAGTGTCAAAACAGTCTATAGTTATTTAGGTTATTACAATGTTTGTCATTTAGGTGCAGAAATTAAAAATCCAACTAAGAATATTCCAAGAAGTATGTTTATTTCTATCACAGGAATTTCAATTTTATACTTGGCCATGAATATAAGTGTGGCAAGTGTATTGCCATTTGATACTATTGTGAATAGTAAATTTGTGGTGAGTGATTATATCAAAACATTGTACGGACAAAATGCTGGTGCCATTGCCACGGTGCTTATTTTAATGGTGGCATTTGCATCTGTTTTTTCCGCGACGCTTGGTTATAGCAGGATCCCTTATGCTGCAGCACAGGATAAATCTTTTTTCGCCTTTTTCGCCAAAGTACATCCTAGACTACATTTCCCGCATCGCTCCCTTTTGGTATTAGGTGCGATTGCATTTGTCTTTAGCTTACTTTTTAGATTAAAGGAAGTAATTGACGGTATACTAGCAATGCGTATAATGATCCAATTTATTGGTCAGGCAATTGGTTTATTAATTTTGTATAAAAGAAAAGGCAGTGGATTTTTCCCATGGAAAATGCCCTTCTTCCCAATCCCATTGTTTATCGCCATATTAATTTGGGTAGCTATATTTTATTCTACAGGCCCTAAAATGATGCTAAGTGGATTGATTGTAACAGGTTTAGGATTAGTCGCTTTTGCTCTTGCCACTCGTTTTGGATGGATTCACAAAACTAGTGAGGAGTAGGCCCATCACAATGCCAATGATCAAACCAACTTTTACATTTTTAAGCATCCAACCAATGCCGAGTCCAATGACGAGCAGCATAAAAAAACTAATTCTTCTGCGTTGTTTCATGGTCTATTGATTTTTTGGAAGCGATAATAAGTTGGCAAATAATTTATAGGCTCCTGGATTTCCTGCAGGTAATTGTCGAAACAATGCCAAGCTTACATAAGCAAAATTTCCTTTACCAAATGGTGCAATCAATAAGCTACCTAAGCTTGGTGCTTCACCAGTATCACTCATTTGTAATGGAGTTTGAAAACGAGCATCTATATTTTCGGCCTGATAGGTGCTTCTTTCTTGCACCCAGTCATTAAAATCTTGGTCAATAATTTTATTGGGGAAATTTAATACAGGATGATTCGGTAATACAAATTTGACATTTGCATTTTCTTCTGTAACTCTTTTGCCAGAGTTTACAGTCAATGGATAAGGCCCAACTTTAATATTTTGGGTGCCAACTTGATTGCTTTTAAGATACTGCACAATCAAATTACCTCCATTCGCGATATACTCGTTCAATACAGCTTGCTTATCGGATAAGTATGCATACATATTATATGCACGAATACCCACAACAATTGCATCTAAGCCCTTTAAATGAGCAGTTGTTAAATCAGCCTCTTTAAGATACACTACTTCATAGCCTAATTGTTCTAATGCTTCTGGTATTGCATCCCCTGCACCATCTATATATCCTACTTTTTGACCTTGTTTTTTGATATCTACTTTCACTACCTGGATACTTGCATCCTGAAAATAGGTTTGTGCAGGTATATGATCATATTGAATGGTCTTGTGGAAGATACCTTTTTCAAATGCAGGTAATGGTGCATCGCTATTTGTAGGCATTAACACCACCGATTTTACTGGTGCAACTTCTTTTTTAGGTAAGACTACAATGGGTTGATAAACATCTCCTTTTGTTAGATCTAAATATTTATACTGTACAGGAAATTGCTTTTCAAATTCCTGCCCTTCTATTTTGTAAGTAAACCCAACAGAAAATGGCGCATCGTTTTCTGCCTTACCAATCATGGTTTGATCCTGCACCACAAACATGCCTTCGGTCTTAGGCTGCACCAACCAATAAGGTTGTGAGTAGGTTTGAGAAGCAGGCACTTTGAAAGCATAAGTGAATTGCTGATTCTGATTCGCTACTAAATTTATTTGTAGGGATGAGTCCTTAATGATTGACTGATTGGATAAGAACTGCATTTTAACCAAACTAGTATTTAAATTAGATCTTTGATTGACCAATACTTGTATTGCAAGATCCCCTTCTGGAACCACTTGCTGTTTTGTGGTAGTAGCTTCTACTAATAATCCACTTGCAGATTCTATGGTTGACTGAATTAAATTAAGTTGGTATGCCTTCCATTGACTCTCTGGTAATTTTTTTACTGCTTGATATAATTGAACCAAACTAGTTACTGAAGCTGCAGGCTGATCAATTTTATATGCACTAATAATTTGTTGGATAGTAGATTGAATTTTTGGGGCATTCAGTCTAGACCAATTGGTCACCACCCCATCCATGATATCAGTTTTTGCTGTATCCCCATTTAAGTGTTGAAAGAATTCAAAATAAGAACCTCTTCTTCTTGGTCTGCCTTCCCCTTGACTTTTATGCATGGTCCTTGCTTCAGCTCCAATCTCTCCATAGCTTTTACCAATGGTAGGATTGTACCCACCTACTTCTATCTTCAATTGATTGTCGTTGGTGGTATTGACTGTACCAAAATTAAAAGTATTCCACAAAATACGTTTTGCTTTCCAAGGTTGTACACCATATTTAAAGTGTTCAGGAAACATGTTGGGATCCGCTGCTGCAGTATACGCTTCTTGAGCAATGATGGAAGAAGCAGCATGATGGCCGTGTCCTGCTCTAGCATCCCCAGGAAATCTGGTAATGATAATATCTGGTTGGAATTTACGAATCACCCATACCACATCACTCAATACTTTTTGATGATCCCAAATGGTTAAAGCTTCTTTTGCAGATTTACTATATCCAAATTCATACGCTGTAGAAAAATATTGTTCAGCTCCATCTTGCATTCTAGCAGCTAATAATTCCTGTGTTCTGATTAAACCAAGTTCTATGCCCTGCTCTTTACCAATTAAATTTTGACCACCATCCCCTCTTGTTAAGCTTAGGTAAGCAGTACGATATCGACGTTCTTTAGTTAGATAAGGCAAAAAAGCATTATTCTCATCATCTGGATGCGCTGCAATATATAAGACCGAGCCTAAGACTTCCATCTGTTTTAGTTGAGAAAAAATAGCTGCACTATTGTTTTGTCCAAAAAGTATTTGAACGAAACAAAATACAGTCAATAAAAACAAAGTCAATTTCTGCATGTCTAAATTTTAATGGAGCTGATTATTTACCATGAAAAAAAACAGCATTGGTTAAAATTAATTTTCCACCCTCCCAGAAATTTCTGAAAATTGGATCATCGGCCATATAAATAATTTTACCTGCACCAATTTGTTTTACACCCATCAAAACACCTTCTTCTAGAGCAGCTTTCGCTTTTACACCAGCAAATCCGGTGATATAACTGTCTTTCTTAAAGCTACCTACATTCCATGCACTACTTGAAGGTTCATACAAAACAACATCTTGCTTTAAGCTAAAATAAGTGCCATTGGTACCAAAACCCAAAGGATGTGTTTCGTCCATGTAGGTTTTATATATAGCCCCTGGAATTGAACTCTTTAAAAATTCTTTTTCTCTATCCGCATATTTCAAAAGTTTTTGAACAGTTACTTTTTCATCTTTTGCGTTTTCTTTTATTTTAATACCCCAATCTGCATTGGAAGCCAATGTGCTTGCAGCACTTTCTAAAGCAATCAATACACCACCTTTTCTTACAAATGCTTGAAGCTTGTCTGTGATTGATTTTGAATTTAAATCTCTGTATTGTCCGTCTGGCGCAATCAACACATCATATCTGTCTAAATCAATTCTACTTAATTGTGCATAGGTTAATTGTGTGATTGGATAATTTAATTGTTGCTCAAAGAAATTCCAAACCTCACCAGCAGATAATGCAGCTATATATTCGCCAGTTAACAAAGCAACTCTTGGTGCCTGGTTGATGATTGGGATATCTGGTGAGCCAAAATCAGCACCTTTTTCTGCATACCCTGTGTTCACTGCAACTGCTTCAATATTTAAACTACTACAAACTGCTTTTGTAACATCACTCCAATTGTCCTGATTACTTGTTTTGAGTACCACTAAAGTACCAATCTCATAATTTCTACCATTCATAGTGAACGGTTTTTCGGCATAACGTACTTTCACATTATGCTTTAGTAATTGTGCCAAAGCTTTAGCAGTGGCAAAAGAATGATAAGGAATCAAATAGCCATAAGCACTAGTTGCTGTAGCAGGAGCAACTACATTAAACCCTGGCTCAATCGCCATTGGTTGCTTCGTAGCATATCCATGTACCCCATATGCATAAGGCAATGCCCATGCTGTGATATCATAAGTGTTTGAATCATTCACCTGAGTAACAGGCTCCAATAATACACGTGCTAAAACACTATGCACTTGATTAACGTTTACGGCCAATGTATAACCTTCGTTGATAAAATCGCCTTCTTTTTTTGTATAATAATCAAATGCCTTGAATTTTACATCTGCATTTTTTAGAGTACCATACTCAATATTATTTTTCTTTAATAAGCTTGCTAATCCTTCTAATTGAGCAGCATTTTTAGCTGTCATAATAAAAGTTTTGAAATCAGAAACCGAACCTTGACGACTATCATCAAAATATTTTTTAAAATTCTCTAGTAGTGGTGTTCTATTTGCCGAACTAATTTCGATGGTAGATAAACTTGTCGTAAAATGATGTGTTGCCCTTGCCACCAATGTCACTGTATCATAACTGTTATCTTCTACACCTAATCCCGCACTAATTCCACCTTGCTCATAGGTCATACCAATTGCACCATTGTACATTGGATAAGTGTCTCCATAAGATGGATATAAAAGGTCGAATCTTTCTTTCGTAAAGAACAACCAATTGTTTTTATCAAAATATTTTGCATGGTTTTTTCCAATTTGATCCTGGAAAGATTTTTGCCATGGTGTCAAAACATCATGCAATGGTTCTGCTGCTGGGGCAAAATAATAAGGTGCGTTGTATCCTTGTTCATGAAAATCTACATGCACTTGAGGGTACCAACTTTGGTATAATGGTATTCTTTGTTGTGTCTCTTTTTGTGTTTGCCAAGCCCAGTCTCTGTTCAAATCAAAATTATAATGATTGGTTCTTCCTGCTGGCCATGGCTCCATATGCTCTCTTGCTGCAGGGTCTGTATTGTAAGTTGAACCTACTGCATTATTATACCAGTTCACATACCTATCACGACCATCTGGATTGATACAAGGATCAATTATCACCACTGTATTTTTTAACCAATTTTTTGTTTCATTGTTGTTTGGATCCACTAAGGCAAACAACGTCAACATCGCTGCTTCAGAAGATGCTGGTTCATTACCATGTACATTATAACTTAACCAAACAATTCCTGGTTGATTCAGATCTTGCACCTTGCCTTCTACTAGGCCAAGATTGTGTTTCCTGATTTGCTCTAAATTTTTAATATTTTCTGGAGATCCAATCGCTGCAACCATTAAATCTCTTCCTTCATTGGTTTTGCCATAAGGAATGAGTTTTACCATGTCAGATTTAGCAGCTGCAATGGCTGTAAAATAATTGACAATTTGATGGTGTCTGGTAAAGCGTGTACCAACTTTATAACCCAAAAATTGTTCTGGACTAAGTACTTGAGCAAATAATGAAAATGGAAGGATAAATAAACTTACCCACAAAATAGATTTAAACACAGATTTTTGTTGCATAAATTGGATATTAATAGATCTTAAAAATAGGCATTTTAAGGGGGCTTTAAGGTCACAATTACAGATAGTTTTACACAACCAGCTGCATGACTTGTTGATACCTAAATAATTAAGTAATTTAACGGTTCAATCTACCTATTATGAAACAGAAATTTCAGGTTTTTAGCCTCATTTTTATAGCCCTCTTTCAATTAAGTAATGCGGTAAATGCGCAGATTTTTTTTAAGCAACATCCTCAAATCAATCCATATCAGTATACAATCGTTAAGGAGCAATCTTTTCAAAAAGCTGCAGTGACTTCCGCCCATCCTTTAGCAAGTATGGTAGGTGCTGCAATAATGAAAGACGGAGGAAATGCATATGATGCTGCCATAGCAGTACAATTTACCCTAGCTGTGGTTTATCCTGCAGCAGGCAATATTGGCGGGGGTGGATTTTTATTGTCAAGAAATAAAGACGGTGTTTTAATGGGTATTGACTTCCGTGAAGCAGCTCCCAGTAAAGCACATAGAGATATGTATTTAGATGAAAATGGCAACCCAATTGATGGCATGTCAAGATTAGGCGCTTCTGCTTCTGGTATTCCAGGTAGTGTTGCAGGTATGTTTAGTACCTTACCATTTGCAAAAATGACCATGAAACAACTTTTACAACCAGCCTATGAATTAGCAGCTAATGGATTTGTGATCACTGAAAGTGAAGCAAGAAGTTTGAATGCAGAGCGAAAAAACTTTATCACTTATAGTGCGCAAGCATCTGCCTTTACAAGAAAAGAAAATTGGAAAGCAGGTGACACTTTATATCAACCAGAATTAGCTGCTACCATCCTTCGTATTCAACAAAAGGGAAAAGCAGGATTTTATGAAGGTGAAACTGCTGACCTCATTGTGAAAGAGATGAAAAATAGTAAAGGCGTAATTAGTTTGGAAGATTTAAAAAATTATAACCCAAAATTTAGAAAGCCAATTGAATTTGATTACAGAGGGCACCATATCATCAGCTTTGCACCTCCATCAAGTGGTGGTATACTAATTGCACAAATGATGCAAATGATTGCTCCATATCCAGTTTCAGCAATGGGTGCAAACTCATTTGAATCTGTAAGTTTAATGGTAGAAGCTCAAAGAAGGGCTTATGCTGATAGAGCAGAACACATGGGTGATCCAGATTATTGGAAAGTGCCTACTACAACACTAACAAGCAATGCTTATGCACAGGATCGTATGAAAGACTACCAGGCTGGTGTGGCAGGTAATAGTAAGCACATCCAAGCCGGTGTAGCAAAAGAAAGTGAGCAAACAACACATTTTAGTATTATAGACGAGGCTGGAAATATGGTCGCTGTTACCACCACGCTCAATGGCTCTTATGGTAACAAAACAATAGTTGGAGGAGCTGGTTTTCTTTTAAATAATGAAATGGATGACTTTAGTATCAAGCCAGGTGTGCCTAATATGTATGGCGCTTTAGGTGGCGAGGCCAATGCGATTCAACCAGGAAAAAGAATGTTGAGTTCAATGACACCTACCCTTGTTACAAAAAACAACCAACCTTATATCACTATTGGAACCCCAGGAGGCACCACCATCCCTAATCAAGTATATGAAGGATTGGTGAACATCATTGACCATAAAATGTCTTTAAAAGCGGCCATTGATGCTCCTAGATTTCACCATCAACATATTCCTGATAACCTAAGCGTAGAAGCTGATTTCCCTGAAAAAACAATCAATACCTTAAAAGAAAAAGGTTACATCGTTAATAAAAGAGGTGCATTTGGCAGAATGGATGGCGTAATGATATTACCTAACGGAAACAGGGTTGCAGCAGGAGATAAAAGAGGTGACGATAGTGTTGCCGGATATTAAAAATAAAAAAATAAAACCCCCTTGCTCAAAAATAAGCTCATTTTTATTCGTGTGTTAGTAGCCAGTTTTGTTGGATTGCTTTTGCTCTCCTACTTACTATTGCTTTTGCCAATTGTGCAAGAAAAGATTGGTCAACGCATTGCTACTAACTTGAGCAAGTCCCTTGGCACTGAATTTAAATTAGAGGGATTAAGTTTTTCTTTATTAAACAGGGTCGATATCAAAAACGTGCTTATTAGGGATCAACAAAAAGATACTTTATTATTTGCACAAACACTTAAGTTAAGGGTATCTGACTTACTATTTTCTAGCAAGGATCCTGTACTTGGATATATTGGTTTAGAAAAAGCAAAAATCTATTTGCACAGAAAAACTCCAGTATGGAATTACCAGTTTATTGTAGATCATTTTAAATCAAATGACACGAGTAAGTCATCCAGCCAACAATTTGATTTAAAGAAAATAGATTTCACCAATTTTCAATTCATCCAAGACGACGAGTGGATAGGTACTACAACAAAAGTAGAATCGAAACACCTAATTGCTAATTTCAATCAATTTAAAGGCAATGGAATAGACATTGAAAAAATCATTTTGGATAAACCATTTTACTATTATTTAGATAAGCCTGGATTAGCACCAAAAAGAAAAGAAAAAAAGTATCAGCCTCGAAAAAACGAAATGTATTTTAGTGAAAATGGCATGAACATACTTGCTAAAAAAATTGAAATTGTTCAAGGGAAAATATGGATTGAATATGGGTTTGGAAATCCGGTTCCTTTTTTTGATGAAGAGCATATTAGAATTCAAAACTTAAATGCCACAATTGATAATGCAAATTTTGTGGCAGACACTATCCGCGCAAATGTTCAATTGTCATTAAAGGAAAGATCAGGGTTTATCATCAAAAAATTGTCCACTAAATTTAGAATGACCCCAGAGATAATGGAATTTGCTGCATTAACATTAAAGACCAATAATAGCAATATTGGTAATTATTATGCAATGGAATACAAGGATTTTATTCCAGACTTTAGGCAATACATGCATAAGGTAAACATGAAAGCAACTATTACAAAGTCTATTGTTGCTTCTGACGACATTGCCTTTTTTGCCCCAAACCTTTATAATGTAGACCAAAAAATTGCTGCAAATTTTCGTTTCAATGGAACAGTAGATGATTTTAAAGTACAAGAATTAGGTGCACAGTATGGTCAGTCTTTTGTAAAAGGAGACTTTTCAATGAAAGGCCTTCCCAACATGAAGCAAACAATGATTCAAGTGGATCAATTTAATGCTAAAACCAATATCCAAGACCTTGGAAGTTGGATACCTGAAATCAAAGATTTAAAAAATCTGCCACTAGAAACATTTGGCAATCTTTACTTTCAGGGAAATTTAACAGGAACAATCTATGATTTTATAACAAAGGGCACTATTGCTACAGATATTGGATCAGCAGTCACATCTATACGTTTACAATTCCCTTCTAACAGTGAACCAATCTATGAAGGCAATCTTACTGCGACAAAACTAAATGCAGGCAAATTATTTAAATTACCTTCCTTAGGACTTTTAAATTTTACTGGAAAAATCGCAGGTAGTTCTTTTAATCTAGACAAGATTAAAACCAATATAGAAGGTCAGATTGACTCTATTCAGTTCAATGGGTATACCTATGCCCAAATACAAACCAATGGTATTTTACAAAAGCAGGCATACAATGGATCCATTAAAATCAAAGACCCCAATATTAATTTCATAAGCAACTTGGAAGTTGATTTTAAACAGAATACCCCTACTTTTAATGCAGTGGGTGATTTGACAAATGCTAACCTTAGTGCACTGCAATTTTCAAAAAACCAAATTCAATTAACTGGCTTACTAGATGTTAATTTTACAGGTTCCAATATCGACAACTTCATAGGCTCAGCTAAATTCTACAATGGGAAATTAAAAAGTAGACAAAATACAATCAATTTTGATTCTGTATCCCTAAAATCCACAATAACAAAGGGCAATAAACAAATCATATTGTCAAGTGACGAAATTCAAGCAAGTATATCCGGTAAATTCAATATCGATCAATTGCCAAATAGTGTGCAATATTTTTTACAAGGTTATTTCCCTAATTATATCAAAAATTTAAAGGAAGCTCCAGTTAATCAACAATTTTCATTTCAAGTCAACACTGCCTACTTTGAACCATATATAAGAATTTTTAGAGATGAGTTTTCTGGATTCAATAATATGTTTGTGAATGGCAATATTAATACAGACAAGCAATCCCTTCAGTTAGAAGCAAAAATACCTTATGCGCAATGGAATAATTATGCTATTTCAAATGGTATGATTGGAGGCACTGGCAATAAAGACAGTTTAAAATTAAACTTAGTTGCTAATTCATTTAATTTGACTGATAGCTTAAAATTAATTAGTCCAAAATTAATTGTCACCACTTCAAAAGACCAATCCTTATTTAATTTAAATGCAGAAAGCAAATCTGCTCTTTCCTATATTTCATTTGAAGGCAAGGTGAATACCTATACCGATGGACTAAGTGTTCAATGGGCCCCATCCTATTTCGTTTTGAATGAAAAAAAATGGACGATTCAAAATCGAGGTGAAATTTCGCTTAGAAAAAACAATACCTATGCCAAGCAATTTACGGTCTCACAAGGATTACAAAAAATTTCCGTTCAAAATCACCCAAATGATGTAAATGGATTACAAGTAAAACTTGAAGAAGTTATTTTAGGAGATATTACCAATCTGTTTTTTAGTTACCCAAAACTAGAAGGTATAACAAATGCAACGGTCAATTTGAATAAAATCAATGACCAATTTTCTTTGAATATTAATAGTACAATTAATCAATTTAGTTTTAACTCAACCCTACTTGGCAATACCACAGTGAAAGCGGCATATGATGACAAGACAGGCATCGTTCCTTTTGATTTAAATTGTCCTAATAGTAGCTATCACTTAGCTGCAAAAGGCAGTTATGCTATCAAAGACAGCATCAATCCATTGGATGCAACACTCACTTTGCAAGAATCAGATTTTGGATTAATTCAAGAATTTATTGGAGGCGTGTTAACAGATTTAAAAGGAAAAGCAACAGGCGCCATTCATTTTGGCGGACGCATTGAAAATCCAGATTTACGAGGTGTAGCCACCATCAAAGATGCAGCATTCAAAGTAGACTACACAAAAGTCAACTATTTCCTGCCAACTGCTACCATCGCTTTTACAGATGAAGGCATCGACTTTGGCACGATTCAAGTCAAAGATAAACTAAACAGAGTAGCACAGTTTAAAGGCAAGATCCTACACCAAAGATTTAAGCACCTTGTATACGACATGGATATGCAAAGTTCAAAAATTGAACTCTTGAATACCGATGTGATAGACAATAGTAGTTTTTACGGGCAAGCAGTTGGTAAAGCATCTATGACCATTCGTGGGCCTGAAGAAAATATAAAGATGTCTATGAATGTAGAGGTCAATGATAGTTCACACATCTATTTGCCAAATGCAACAAGTAAAGAAACTGGTCAATCCGAATTCATCGTCTTTAAGAAACTAGGTAAATCAATTATCAGTAATGCAGAGATACCAACATTTAATCTTGTAGTGGATCTAGATGTCAGTGCAGATAATAAAACTCAGATAGATGTCATTTTAGATGATTTAACAGGTGATGTCATTAAAGCTGTTGGCAATGGAAGATTAAAAATTAGAGCTGGTAATATTGAGCCATTGACCATGCGTGGAAAATACAATATTGAAAAAGGAAAATATGATTTCAACTTCCAATCAATTATCAAAAAACCCTTTGATCTAATTCCAGAAGCAGGGAATTTTATTGAATGGACGGGTAACCCCTACGAAGCGAATATCCATATAGACGCAAGATATACTGCAGAAAGAGTAAGTTTAAATGAATTGGTTGGAAACGCCAATTTTAGTAATGCAGTTAAATCATACCGAGGCAATGTCTATGTGATTGCAGCACTAAGAAATAAATTAGCGAGGCCTGATATTCAATTTACCTTAGCCTTCCCTCCTGGTAACCCTATAAGTACGGACAATGAATTCTCACAATTCATCTCAAGACTGGAACGTGATGACAATGAAATTATCAAACAGGTTTCTTTCTTAATTGTATTCAATTCATTCGCCCCAGTTGGTTTTAATTCAGGAAATAGTAATAATGCCTATAGCGTAACTACCCTTGGTATTAATTCCATCTCTCAATTATTAACCAAGGAAATCAATAAATCTGTTACAAATTTATTAAACAAAGTGACAGGCGATCAAAGCCTACGATTTGATATTGGTTCAAATGTTTACAATAGTGGTAATTTATTGGATCCTACTGGAGCTGGTATTGCAATCAATTCCAATAAGATAGATCGCCAAAGGGTGAATCTAAAATTAGGTCGTAGCTTTTTTAATGATAAAGTCATTGTCAATTTAGGCGGTGATTTTGACTTTAATTTAAGGTCTGCATCTAGCATCGACAACAATAATTTTCAATGGTTACCCGATTTGAATATTGAATTCATCTTAACTAAAGACAGAAAACTAAGAGCCATTGTCTTTAATAGAAATAGTTTAGATATCATTGGTGGCAGCATGGGAAGACGAAATCGTCAGGGGGTAAGTATCTCCTATCGAAAAGATTTCGAAAACTTTATTTTCTAGATAAAATGGGTGCTGGTATCTTTTGACAATTTTTAAATCGATACACATAAAAAGTTCTTAATAGCACAGTCCTTTGTTTTATTTGAATCGTATCCGTCTTATCCATTTTTTCAAAAAAAGGCAGGATTGAATTTGTAGGATCAAATGGCAAATTGGAGGGCTGTATAAAATAAGCATCCTGCCCTATTTCTAAGCTAGGTTGGTCTTGATTAAGCCAGGCAAATTTGTGAACATCCTCAAGTGCTCCTATCGCAATCACTTGTTTCTGGATAGGTCTTGCAGTATAGAATAAAATATGTCCTGCAGGAAACCATTTAGAGACCAAAATAGGCGCTTTAGCTTGCATTGCTCCTGATGATTCATCTTTTCGAACAAGGTCCTTAAAATCAGCACTAAATTGCGTCCACCCTGTTACATCATTGATTGGATTATACTCTCCTAAATTTTCTTGGTTTTTAGACCCTAATTGAACAGGAAAAATATGCACCAATCCTATAAATCCAATGACAAGTACCACAAAAAATCCCAAAGCCCATTGAATCAAATTTGGAATAAGTTTTTTAGACGCTTCAGACCAATAAACACCGGCTAATAAAAATAAAGCAATAAATCCTGGACCTGTCCAATGGGGTAATGTAGGATTAAACAAAGAGATGATCCAAAACATGGCAATCAAAGGAAGACTAAGCCATAGTAATAATGAAAAAATCCCAGCTGCCTTTTGATTGGATGTATTATGATATTGAAAAATAGCTTTTATTTTTTTGAACCGTATCAATGGAATGAAACAACTGATGTAGACCAAAGGATTTTGATACAAAAATTCTCCCACAATTTGTTGTAAAAAACTTGCTACTTGAATGCCTGAATGCAAAACACGTTTAGAGTGAAATTTGTAGGTAATAAAATCATTGTCAAAATTCCAATACACAATTGGTATCAATGCAAATAATGTAATGACAACTGCGATATATAGGATTGGTTGCTTAAGCGTTTTGATTTGATGGAATAATAAAAATCCCCCAAAGCCACCCCATAAATACAATCCATGTACTTTACTTAATGTAGCTAAACCAATCAAAGCACCTAAAAAAAGCCAGTTGAATTTTGTAAACAAATGTGGCTTTACAACCCATTTTGCCATTAAATAAATACTCCCAGTAAAAAATAAAAGCTGCGGACTATCTGGCATAATAAATAAGCCTGCAATGATACTTGTGTAAATAGAACAAGTATAAAGCAATGCTGCAATCCAGCCTGCCCTTTCATTATGTATTAAAGCCCCCGTTCTAAAAATAATCCAGGTTGCACTTGCTGCAGATAGGATACTTCCAAGACGCATTGATAAAGTAGAGACCCAATTTAAATTGAGTGTAGATAGTTGTATCATCCAACCGACCATTGGTGGATGATCAAAATGGTTCCAGTCTGGTTGCAATGCGTAGGTATAATAATAGACTTCATCATTACCCAATTCCAATAAAAACGACAATGCGATTTTTACAATAATTGCAATTCCGATTAACCAGATTATCTTTTTAGGATAATCTACCTTTGAGTATTGCATGGGCCAATAATTAAATTATAATTTACTTGCAGCTTGATCTACAAACCATGTTGTAGCAAGATGATATCCCTTTAAGCCTAAGCCAACAATGGAACCAACTACTTTTGCAGATACATGTGATATTTTTCTGAAATCTTCTCGAGCATGTATATTGCTAATATGAACTTCAATAACAGGAGTTTGAATAGATGCGATTGCATCTCCAATTGCTACAGAAGTATGTGTATAGGCTGCCGGATTGATGATCATCCCGTCTTGGTTAAAACCATATTGTTGAATCGCATTCACAAGCTCCCCTTCTACATTAGATTGAAAATAAGTGAAATTGACTTGAGGAAATGCTTGCTTTAGTTGCACTAAGTAATCTTCAAAACTTTCGCTACCATATATACCTGGCTCACGCTTGCCCAACAAATTTAAATTAGGCCCGTTGATGATGGTAATATTAAGCATGGTATTGAATTTGTGATTTCAAATATTGAATTAGTTAGTCTTCATTAATGCAATAAAATCATCAAATAAATAACGGCTATCATGTGGGCCTGGAGTTGCTTCTGGATGGTATTGCACACTAAATGCAGGACGATCTTTTAAACGTATGCCTTCGATAGAATCATCATTTAAATTCACATGAGAAATTTCCACATTAGCATGCGCTTTAACAGCATCTGGATTCACACCAAAACCATGGTTTTGTGTTGTGATTTCTGATCTTCCTGTAATCACATTCTTAACTGGATGATTCAATCCCCTATGACCATGATGCATTTTAAAAGTAGGAATATCATTTGCTAAGGCTAATAATTGATGCCCTAAACAAATTCCAAATAATGGTTTTTTTTCTTCTAAGATGGACTTAATTGTTTTCACTGCATAATCCATTGGAGCTGGATCACCAGGACCATTGGATAAAAAGTAACCTGTTGGATTAAATGCTTTTAAAGTAGCGAAATCGGTTTTAGCAGGATGCACCCTAACATGTGCTCCTCTCTCCACTAAACATTGTAAAATATGTTCCTTAACTCCAAAATCTAAAACCGATACTTTTATTTTTGAACTAGCATCTCCCAATTCATATATCTCTTTGGTACTAACTGTACTTGCTAATTCTAAGCCATCCATGCTAGGCACTTTGGCTAATTGCGCTTTTAAGGCATCTACATCTAAATTATCTGAAGAAATGATACAGTTCATTGCGCCACTTGTTCTCACATGTGCCACCAATGCTCTTGTATCTAAGCCTTCAATAGAAACAATATTATTTTCAATTAAATAGTTATTCAAATTACCGTCCGCTTGAGCACGACTAAATTTTTCTTCTAAGTTTCTTCCAATTAAGCCATGAATTTTTACTGACTTACTTTCTACATCGGATGCTTTTACACCATAATTACCAACGTGGACATTGCTCATAATAATGATTTGTCCTGTATAACTTGGGTCCGTAAATACTTCTTGATATCCAGTCATACCAGTATTAAAACAAATCTCACCAGTTGTGGTCCCAATTTTTCCAAAAGCTTGACCATGAAAAACGTTACCATCTGCTAAAACTAAAATTGCTGGTTGTGTGGCCATATTGGTAGGTTGATTTAATTGTTCAAAAATAGGCAAAAAAAAGGCAAGACCAAAGTCTTGCCTTATATGTAAAATGAATTAATTCATTATTCAGCTGAAGGAGTTTCTTCAGTAGATGCAGCTGGCTCAGCTGATACTTCTTCAGTTGCAGTCGCTTCCACTGGAGCTACAGCAGCTGCAGCGGCAGCTTTAGGAGCAGCAGTTGATTTACTTCTACGAGTCTTTTTAGCTGGTTCAGTCGCAGAAGCGATTGAATTGCCATAGATTTCATTGAAGTCAACTAATTCGATCATCGCCTTTTCAGCATTGTCACCTGGACGGATGCCTAATTTGATGATACGAGTATATCCACCTGGACGTGTAGCGATTTTTGGCGCAACTACTGTAAATAATTCTTTTACAGCAGCTTTGTCGTTTAAGTAACTAAACACGATTCTGTGATTGTGACTGATTTCTTCCTTTGAAGCAGATTTCTTAGTCTTTGTAATCAATGGCTCAACGTACTTTCTTAAAGCTTTAGCTTTAGCTAAAGTCGTTACGATACGCTTATGCGTAATGATTTGACAAGCTAAGTTCATCAATAAGGCTTCTCTGTGTGCCTTTTTTCTTCCAAGGTTGTTGTTTTTGTCTCCGTGACGCATGACTTTTAAGTTTTATCCTTACACCGTGTCAGGAATTGTAAGGTTTGAGCTTTCGCTCGTTTATAAATAGCGACTTACTTTAATCTTTATAGACTATTGTAAATCTAATTTGTCTAATCCTAATTTACCTAAATCCATTCCAAAGCTCAATCCTCTTTCGATCAATACTTGCTCGATTTCAGATAAAGACTTTTGACCAAAGTTTCT
>JACCDV011288782.1_pt1 | contig 18389 bp, 15 predicted proteins | sample 7446131 | NCBI WGS metagenome assembly JACCDV01 (sample SAMN15323448, study PRJNA562643) | freshwater metagenome | isolation source: river surface water | place: USA:Blue River Watershed | collected 2017-08-17 | reverse complement strand
CATTAACGTTGAGAGCTTTTTCAGCTAATCCGCCAATCTGAGACATGGCCTGAGCAGAGCGAACAGCAGCAAGCTCCTTCTCTATATCTTTAATCTTGGTCAACAGATCTGAGATTCTCTCCGGTAGCTCTTCCGCTCGCGCACCTTTAATGATTTCAGTTAAGGAATTCAAGAGCAGGTGTTCGCGCGCCAAGTATTTATATGCATCTACCCCAACGAGAGCTTCTACTCGTCTTACCCCTGCACCGACAGATGATTCAGAGAGCAACTTGATAACGCCTAGCTGGCCTGAGGCTGAAACGTGGGTTCCACCGCATAGTTCGCGCGCCCAGTCACCAACGCTGACAACTCGCACTTGATCCCCATACTTCTCGCCAAAGAGAGCCATCGCACCGATCTTCTTAGCGGCATCCTGCGACATCGTCTCTGCGGTAACTGCAAGATTATCGAGAAGAAGAGTATTGACTCGAGATTCAACTTCATTGAGAACCGAATCAGGAACTGCGCCGGTTGAAGGAAAATCAAAGCGGAATCGACCCGGCGAGTTTTCAGAACCGGCCTGTGTTGCTGTCTCGCCAAGAATTTCACGGAACGCTTTATGAACCATATGAGTTGCAGTATGTGCTCGTGAGATTGCATTTCTGCGCTCTAAATCAATCTCAGCTTGCGCCTTTGAACCAAGAGTTACTTCTCCGGTGATAATGCGACCACGATGAACAGAGAGTCCATTCACCGGTGTTTGAACATCATCAATCTCAACGATGGCACCGTTAGCAAGCGTGATACGTCCACCGTCTGCTAACTGCCCACCACCTTCTGCATAGAAGGGAGTCCTATCGAGAACAATCTCGACTTCACTTCCAGAGGAAGCTGATTGAACGCTCAGCCCATCAACGAGAATGCCATTAATCGTTGCTTCCGATTCAATCTGCGTATAACCAATAAATGTCGATGCGCCCTTTGAATCTGCGATCTTCTTATACTCGCTTAAATCTGTGTGGCCACTCTTCTTTGCTTTTGCATCCGCCTTAGCGCGATCACGCTGCTCATTCATCAAACGCTTGAAGCCCTCCTCATCGACCTCAAGGCCTTCTTCGCGCGCCATTTCAAGAGTTAAATCAAATGGGAAGCCGTATGTATCGTGGAGCTTGAAGACTTCATCCCCCGGCAATATTGATTTCTTCTGCGCCTTCAGTTGGGTAGAGGCAAGGTCAAAGATCTGCGTTCCACTCTTAAGAGTCTGTAGGAATGACTCTTCTTCAGAGATAGAGACTGACAAGATGCGCTTTTGATCAGAAACCAGTTCTGGGTACTGCGGACCCATCGCACCAATAGCAGCCTGGGTGAGCTCAGACATTATTGGATCGTTCACGCCGAGAAGGCGCATATTGCGAATTGTGCGACGCATCATGCGACGCAACACATAACCACGGCCTTCATTGCCAGGGGTAACGCCATCGCCGATGAGCATCGCTGAGGTACGTGCGTGATCTGCAACAACGCGCAGTGAAATATCTGATGACTGAGACTTTCCGTATGTCACTCCAGCCAGAGATGAAGCCTTCGACAAAATCTGCATCGTCGTGTCAATCTCATAGATATTTTCAACGCCCTGTAGCAGCGCTGCAGTTCGCTCAAGGCCCAAGCCAGTATCAATACTCTTTGCTGGAAGTTCTCCCAAAATCGGATAACTATCTTTACCGCCTCCAGCGCCACGTTCGTTCTGCATAAAGACGAGATTCCATACCTCTAGGTATCTATTCTCATCAGCTACTGGTCCGCCTTCAGCACCGTATGCCGGTCCGCGATCGTAGTAAATCTCAGAGCAAGGTCCGCATGGTCCAGGAACGCCCATCGACCAGAAGTTATCTGCCATATCGCGGCGTTGAATTCGCTCTCGCGGAATTCCGATCTTTTTATGCCAAATATCTGCCGCTTCATCGTCATCGAGATAGACAGTGACCCAGAGACGTTCTTCCGGAAAGCCATAACCCCCATCGCTGATAGGACGTGTCAATAACTCCCAAGCGAGAGAGATAGCGCCCTCTTTAAAGTAATCTCCAAATGAGAAGTTACCGCACATCTGAAAGAAGGAGGCGTGGCGAGTTGTCTTGCCAACCTCATCAATATCGAGCGTGCGAACACATTTCTGAACTGATGTCGCGCGCTTGTATGGAGGCGTTACCTCGCCAAGAAAATAGGGCTTAAAGGGAACCATTCCTGCATTAACCAGGAGCAGATTGGGATCATCGGCAATAAGAGAAGCTGATGGGACGACTGTATGGGTCAGGCCTTGTCGGTTCTCAGATTCAAAGAAGCTCAGCCAGCGCGAACGGATCTCGGCGGATTCCACTAGTTACATTCACCCACTTGATCTATTCAGTCTTCTTCTTTTTACGACCTTTGCTCATCTGAGCTGCGCTCAATAGCGCGCCTGCAACCTTCACCGCAGGACCATTCTTCTCCATGAAGTCCGAGGTAGCCCCTGTCACCTTTGAGGTAACTTCTTCTACGCTCTTGGTGATCTTGGCAAAACTTTCGAGTGGGCTGTTGATGAGCTCAAGGGTGCGAGTCGACTCGTTGATTAATGGAGTCGTATCATCGGTAAATGCTTTGAGAGAAACCTTCGCCTCATCAACAAGCTTGCTTACTCGGAAGACGGCATATGCCACAGAGACAGCAATCACAAAGAGCGACGCTGCTGCGATTATTGTTGCAATTCCACCTGGACCCATAACAGTAAGCCTACCTGACTACTCCTTTGGAGGAGTCCAATCAATGGCCGCTTCCTTACGTTGCGCCGGTGTAATTGGTGTCGGCGCTCCAGTCAATGGATCTCCACCGCTTGCTGTCTTTGGGAACGCGATAACTTCGCGAATTGAATCCGAGCCAGTCAAAAGCGCGCAGACTCTGTCGAGTCCAAGTGCAATACCTCCATGAGGTGGCGGTCCGTAATTGAAAGCCTCCAAGAGGAATCCGAATTTGCTCTGAGCTTCTTCATCGCTCAATCCAATAACAGAGAAGACATCCTTCTGAATATTGCGATCATGGATACGAATTGATCCACCACCAAGCTCTGTTCCATTGAGGACGATGTCGTATGCATAGGCAAGGGCTGATGCAGGATCGCTCTTAAATGTCTTAGCGAACTCTGGCTTCGGACCGGTAAATGGGTGGTGAACCGCAGTCCAGCCACCATTATCGGTAGGTTCAAACATTGGCGCATCTACTACCCAGAGGAATTCCCATGCTCCTTGGTTGATTAGATTGCAGCGACGTCCGATCTCAAGTCGCGCAGCACCTAAGAGTTGTTGAGATGAAGAGCGTTCTCCGGCTGCGAAGAAGATGGCATCTCCAGCTTTGGCACCGACGAACTCAGCAATCCCTGCTTGTTCGCTCTCTGAAATATTCTTAGCAACCGGTCCACCAAGAGTTCCATCTGCGTTAACAAGAATGTAGGCAATTCCTTTAGCGCCTCTTGCCTTAGCCCAATCCTGCCAAGCATCAAGTTCGCGACGAGGTGAGTCCGCTCCCCCTGGCATCACAACTGCTCCTACATATGGAGCCTGGAAAACGCGAAACTCAGTCTTTGCAAAGTAATCGGTAACTTCAACTAGTTCGTAGCCGAAACGAAGATCAGGTTTATCTGAGCCGTACTTATCCATCGCATCCGCATATGTCATGTGGCGAATCGGAGTTGGAATATCGTAATTGACCGCATCTTTCCAGACCTTCACAAGAATCTTCTCTGCGACTGCAAGGATGTCTGCCTGGTCGATGAAAGACATTTCAATATCTAATTGAGTGAACTCTGGTTGGCGATCAGCTCGGAAATCTTCATCGCGGAAACAACGAGCGATCTGGTAGTAACGCTCCATACCGGCTACCATCAAAAGCTGTTTGAAAAGCTGTGGTGATTGCGGAAGCGCATACCAACTACCAGGCTGAAGTCGAACCGGAACTAAGAAGTCGCGGGCACCTTCTGGCGTTGATCGAGTCAGATATGGCGTTTCTATCTCAAGAAAATCAAGCTCTTCCATGGCGCCTCTGATGGTGGCTGTCACCTTTGAACGAAGTCGCAGGTTTGCAGCAGGGCCTTCTCGTCTTAAATCTAGGTAACGATAACGAAGTCGAACCTCTTCAGAGATTTCAGCTTCTGAACCGGAGTCAACTGGAAAAGGCAGCGGAGCGGATTCGCTCAAAACAACAACTGAGTCTCCCATGACTTCGATCTCACCAGTGGGGATATTCGAATTCTCATTACCAGTAGGGCGAAGTGCTACTTCGCCTGTGATCTGCAGACACCATTCTGCGCGAAGTTGGCCAGCCATCTTCTCATCACGAATGACGACTTGGACTGAACCTGTTGCATCTCTTAAATCGATAAAGGCGACTCCGCCATGATCGCGGCGGCGGGCTACCCAACCTGCCAACGTGACGGTAGTTCCTGCGTGCGAAGCGCGCAGCGCACCAGCATCATGGTTTCTTAACATGAAAGTGAGCCACCCTTAATTTCGTTGTGCCAACAAAAGAGAGCCAAGCTCTCTCGGTAATTGCTCAATCTTAACGGAAGTTACAGCTCCATCTTCCATGCGCTTGAGTTCAACTGAACCCCCTTGCAACTCTGCTTCACCGAGAACAACGACATATCTGGCTCCAGATTTATCAGCAGCCTTCATGGCGCCTTTCAGCGCGCGGTCTCCGAAGGCAATTTCTGTCGTAATCCCTGCGTTTCGCAGTTCTGAAGCAATTGTCAGCACAGAAGTCATTGCCGATTCACCAAGAGGAATGATGAAGAGATCCGAGGTAAATGAGTCACTTGGCACCACGCCTTCAGCGATAGCTGCCAAAAGGGCGCGATCGACTCCTAAGCCGAAGCCAATACCAGAGAGCGGTTGACCTCCAAGAATCTCCATCAGCCCGTCATAACGACCACCGCCACCGATTCCACTTTGCGCACCTAGATCAGAATGAACAAATTCAAAGGTTGTGCCGGTGTAGTAATCGAGCCCACGGACCATGCGTGGATTTATTGTGTATTCAATATTCATGGCGACTAAGTAGCTCTGAACCTTCTTGAAATTTTCAGAAGCATCTAGCGACAGATAATCAAGTAAGAGCGGGGCGTTCGCCATCGCTGCAACCATCTCAGGTCTCTTATCATCGAAGAGGCGAAGCGGATTGAGCTCTGCTCGTGCAGTGGTTGCCTCGTCAAGATTCAACGTCCTATAAAACTTCATAAGGTCTTCGCGATGAGCCGCGCGCGAAGGCGCATCCCCGAGGGAGGTAATCTGTAAGGTGAAATTCTTCAAACCAATTTTCTTAAAGCCCTGATAGGCAATCGCAATTACCTCAGCATCTATCGCTGGATCATCAAGGCCAATAGCTTCAATTCCTACTTGATAAAACTGGCGATACCGGCCTGCCTGTGGTCTCTCAGCACGGAAGTACTGTCCCGAATACCAGACCTTCACGGGAAGTTGACCGCGATCAAGGTTCTGTTCAATGACTGCGCGCATTACTCCGGCGGTTCCTTCGGGGCGAAGAGTGATTGATCGACCACCACGGTCTTCGAAGGTGTACATCTCTTTCGAAACCACATCTGTAGATTCGCCAACGCCACGCGAGAAGAGGTTTGTATCTTCAAATACAGGAAGCTCCATCAGTTGATATCCGGCTAGACGAGCAGGGGCTATCAACTGCTCTCTGACCCACTCGAACGCTGTGGATTCAGGCGGCAGATATTCGCGAACGCCCTTGGGCGCCTGGATCTTCTCGTATTTCACGAGGTCAATTCTTTCAGATATGGATTGTTTTTTCGCTCGAATTTAATGGTTGTCTCAGATCCATGGCCCGGCAGTACGCGTAAATCATCGGAGAGAGTAAGAACCTTGTTTATCAAGGTCGATTTCATATCGCTCGCGCTACCAGTTGGAAGGTCAGTCCTGCCAATAGACCCAGCGAAGAGAACATCTCCACTTATCAGTATCTCCTTATCGATTTTGAACATCACAGAACCTCTGGTGTGGCCAGGTGCATGAATCACCTCAATCTTCATGCCCAACAAATCTAGCGTCGCTCCATTCTTAACCTCAGAAACATTTAAAGGTTCTTCAAAGACCAAGCCATCAAGCTGGCTAATAAATTCAGCGCCATGAATGCCACTTGGATCTGCGATATAGCGACGATCCTCAGAATGGATGTATGTGGGAATGTCATAGCCATCTGCAAGTGGCTTAATCGAGAAGGTATGGTCTAAATGGCCATGAGTGATAAATGCAGCTACCGGCTTCAATTTGTTCTCTTCAATAATCATTTCGATATCTGCCGAAATATCGGGCATACCGGGGTCGACGATGATGCACTCGCTGCCAGCTGCTGGCGCGATGACCCAGCAATTGGTGGCAAACATTGGGGCTGGAAATGACCGAATGAGCATCGAGGTCACCCCTATTTCTCGCTCGGATTTACGGCTTGCGGATGCACAGGGTACCTTTGACCTCTACCAAAACTACGCACATATCAACGAAGGCAATAGATCCGACAGCAGGTCGTATTCATTGCCAACGCGCCAAAGGGGATCAAAATGACCGATGTAAATCCAACTGCACTTGCACAGACACACTCACTTCCAACAAGCGCAGCATCTGCACTCATTGGAGACCCTTCTAAGTTTGGCCGCGTTGCCGAAGATGGCACAGTTTTTGTCAGTACACCTGAAGGCGAGAAGCCTGTCGGTTCATACCCTGGCAAGTCTGCTGATGAAGCACTTGCTTACTTCGTCCGTAAATTTGAAGCCCTTGCTTCAGAAGTTGCTCTCACCGCAGCTCGCATCACCAGTGGAGCTATGGTTCCTCAAGATGCTTACGAGGCCGTGAAGAAACTTCGTCAGCAAGTTCGCGAACTTAATGGTGTTGGAGATTTGGCTGCGCTCGCTCTTTCAGTTGAACAGATTGAGCCACTTATTGAAGGTCATCGCGAGGCATACGAGGCTAAGAAAGCTGCAGAGGCAGCTGCTAAAGCTGCACGCCGTGAGCAGATACTTGTTGAAAAAGAGAAGATTGTTGCCGAGGCAGAATCCCTCGCGCTTTCAGAAAACTGGAAGGTCACCGGAGATCGCCTGAAGGCGCTCCTTGACGAATGGAAGGCAGCTCCTCGTTTAGATAAGAAGAGCGATGCTGAATTCTGGAAGCGATTCTCAGCTTCAAGAAACAAGTTCGATAAGCGCCGCCGTACTCACTTTGCCCAGCTCGAAGCAACTGCTGGAAAAGTCGCAGAAGTAAAGACAGCCATCGTTGCTGAGGCTGAAAAGTTGGCTACTTCAACAGAATGGCTCCCAACCGCACGCCGCTTCAAGGATCTGATGGATCAGTGGAAGGCTGCTGGACGCGGAAAGAAGAATGAAGATACTAAGTTGTGGAATCGATTTAAGGCAGCACAAGACCAATTCTTCGCAGCCAAGAACGCAGATCTAGAAAAGCGTGAAGTATCGATGGTTGCCAATCTTGCTAAGCGTGAAGAGCTCATCGTTCAGATTGAAGCGCTGGTGCCATTTACCGATCTCAAGGCTACAAAGAACGCTTTCCGTGAACTCATGCGCACATGGGACAAGATTGGAATTACCCACCGAGATAAGCGCGCTGCATTTGATGCCCGTATTGCCAACGTCGAAGAAGCCATCAAGTCAGCCGATGCCGATCTTGCTCGCAAGACTGATCCAGGCGCTAAGGCGCGCGCTGCAGAAGTTGTTACACAGTTGACTGAATCAATTGAAAGTTACAACAAGGCAGCCGCAAAGGCAGAAGCTGCGGGCAATGCGAAGAAGGCGCAAGAAGCGCGTGATTCAGCAGTCGCCCGTCAGGCTTGGCTTGTCGAAGCACAGAAGCATTTAGCCGAATTTAATTAATTCGAAAAAGTTTTAGGTGCGATAGACGTCATAGACGCCTTCGATTCCTCGAACTGCAGCAAGTACCGAATCCAGATGCTTTGCATCGGCCATTTCAAAGGTAAATCGCGAGATAGCAACACGATCCTTTGATGTACTCACTGCAGCGCTCAAAATGTTCACGTGTTGCTCAGAGAGCGTTCGCGTTACATCGGCAAGTAATCGGGCTCTATCAAGTGCTTCAACCTGGATATTCACCAAGAAGATACTGGCAGCTCCTGGCAGCCACTTAACTGCCACGACTCGCTCGCTCTGGTTCTTCTGTAAGTCAGAGGCGTTAATGCAATCCTCGCGGTGAACTGAGATACCCGAACCCTTGGTAATGAAACCCATAATCGGATCCCCCGGGACAGGCGTGCAACAACGCGCTAGCTTTACCAATACATCATCAACGCCCTCAACTTCGATGGCGCTAGAAGTTCGACGGGTTGTCTGAACACCTGTTGGGATATTCTCAATCGTTGCTTCGGGATGAGAATCTTCAGCCCCGAGACTTGCCACCAACTTCTCAATGATTGAAGCTGCCGAAACATGGCCATCACCTACAGCGCTGTAAAGCGCATCGATATCTGCGTAATGCATATCGTGGGCAAGTTCGAGAAGTGAATGACCTGCAAAAATCTTCTGCAACGGTAGCCCTGCCTTACGCATCTGCCTAGCGATCGATTCACGCCCTGCATCAATTGCTTCTTCTCGGCGCTCCTTACTAAACCACGCCTTTATTTTTGAACGCGCCCGCGGGCTTTTAACGAAGTTCAACCAATCGCGACTTGGACCTGCATTCTCACCTTTATTGGTCACAATCTCTACGACGTCGCCATTATTTAACTTTGATTCCAGTGGCACTAAACGCCCATTTACCTTTGCGCCGGCGCAGCGGAGTCCAACATCTGTATGAACAGAGAACGCAAAATCCACTGGCGTTGATCCACCAGGAAGAGCAACTACCGAACCTTTCGGAGTAAATACGAAGACTTCAGGGCTGCCTAAATCAAAACGGAGTGCTTCGAGGAATTCAGAAGGATCTTCTGTCTCTTTCTGCCACTCGTGCAATTGGCGGAGCCAGAGCATCTCAGGTGAATTTCCTTCAGGGTCTCCCCCTTGTTTGTACTTCCAATGAGCTGCGATACCGAACTCAGCTCGAGAGTGCATTTCGTAGGTTCTAATCTGAATCTCAATCGCCTTACCGTTTGGACCAATTACCGTCGTATGTAAAGATTGATAAAGATTGAACTTAGGCATTGCAATGTAATCTTTAAATCTTCCAGGAACTGGGCTCCAACGCGCGTGGATTGAACCTAGTACCGCATAGCAATCGCGAACATCATTAACCAACACTCGAATTCCAACCAGATCGTAGATTTCATTGAACTCTCGACCGCGAACAACCATCTTCTGATAAACGCTGAAGAAGTGCTTCTTTCGTCCCGTAACTGTCGCTGCGATTGAATCGCGGAGTAGATCGCCCTGTACCGCCTCAATTACCTCAGCGGTGAGCGCGTCTCGCGAAGGCGATCTTTCGGCGACGAGTCGAGAGATCTCTTCAAACTTTTTAGGCTCAAGAGCTTCGAAAGAGAGATCCTCCAGCTCCCATTTGATTGCATTCATTCCAAGTCGATGCGCCAGTGGGGCGTAGATATCTAGGGTTTCACGCGCTTTACGTTGTGCAGATTCTGATGAGACATAGCTCCAGGTTCGCGCATTGTGGAGACGATCTGCCAACTTGATAACCAAGACTCGAATATCTCGCGACATTGCAATGACCATCTTGCGTACCGTCTCAGCCTCAGCTGTTGGACCATACGTCAATTTATCCAGCTTTGTTACGCCATCAACCAAGTTTGCAATCTCATCGCCAAAATCAACGCGTAACTGCGTCAGAGAGTAAGGCGTATCTTCAACAGTATCGTGGAGAAGTGATGCGATCAGAGTAACTTCATTGAGGCCAAGTTCGGCAAGAATTTGCGTCACTGCAACAGGGTGAGTGATGTAATCCTCGCCTGATTTTCGGAGTTGCCCCGTGTGCGCAGTGCGCGCAACCTCAAAGGCGCGGGTGATCTCGGAAGTATCAGCGTTTGGATGATGCTCCCTGAGTGCGTCGATTACCGGCGCAATCAAGGGCTGAGTCTCCATAAAGCGAAAAGGTTATTTGCGACCTTTGCGCTTTGCTTGTGTTCTACGGCTGATCTTTGTAGCCGCACCTGTATTTGCCTCTGATGTATTTCCGCGGGCAGCGACTCGCTTGGCAAGGGCCTGCATGGCTGGCTCGCGCTCACGTAGCTGCGCCAAGAATGGAGGTGCGATAAAGAGTGATGAGTATGTTCCTACTGCCAGACCGATAAAGAGTGCCAGCGATAGATCCTTGAGCGTTCCCGCACCAAGTAATCCAGCACCTACAAAGAGAATCGAACCTACTGGAATGAGAGCGATAATCGAAGTGTTGAGCGAGCGAACAATCGTCTGATTGACCGCAAGGTTGGCAGCTTGTGAATATGTCACCTTTGAATTTGCGACAACAGATTTCGTATTCTCGCGGACCTTATCGAATACAACCACCGTGTCATAGAGCGAATAACCCAGAATGGTCAAGAATCCAATAATCGTGGCCGGGGTGACATCAAAACCAATCAGAGCGTAAATTCCAACGGTAATGAATACATCGTGCACTACCGCAAGGATTGCGGCTGCTGCCATCTTCGGTTCAAAGACCATTGCAAGAAAGACCATGATGACTAAGAGAAATGCAATCAGACCATAAACCGCTTTCTTCGTAATCTCTTTACCCCAGGAAGGGCCAACGAGCTGGGTATCAATTGATTCCTCAGTGACATTGAACTTCTGAGTCAAGGCTGTCTCGATGGCTCGGGACTGAGCGGCATCAACTGCTCCAGTTTGTACGCGAACCTTTGAGTCACCAATCTTTTGAACAATGATTTCACCTGGTAGGCCTACTGCTTCAACGGCTTCGCGAGCCTCTTGAATCGTGGCAGTTGCCTTGTTCACCGTGAATGAAGCTCCACCTTTAAACTCGATTCCAAGATTTAGTCCTTGAAAACCGAGTGCAAAGATCGAAGCGACGATGAGGAGAGCTGAGAAGCTATACCAACGCTTGCGGTTCTCAACAATGTTGAAAGAAGTTTCTCCTGAATAGAGACGGCCACCAAGACCAGAAAGTTTTGCCATGTCCTTATGCCTCCAAAGGTGATTCAGTTTGAGCGATTTTCGCGTTCTTCTCTTTCATACCGACGCTCTTAGGCGATAAGCCAGATAACGGATGGCCCGTTGCGAAGAACTTACGGCGAGCTAGGACAGTCACTATTGGCTTAGTAAAGAGGAAGACAATCAGAAGGTCGATGATTGTGGTGAGACCAAGAGTGAAGGCAAAACCACGAACGCCTCCGACTGCGAAGAAGTAGAGTAAGACAGCAGCGATGAGCGAGACAACGTCAGCGACAATAATTGTTCGACGCGCTCTGCTCCAACCAGTTTCAACTGCTGTTCGGAGGGTCTTTCCTTGTCTAAGCTCATCTCGAACACGTTCGAAGTAGACAATAAATGAGTCAGCAGTGACACCGATTGCCGTAATGGCACCAGCGATTCCTGCCAGTGTCAGTGTGAAGCCGATTGATTTACCTAATACTAGGAAGAGTAGGTAGAGCATCGCAGCGGCGATTGCGAGGGAACCAACAATCGCGATACCAAGTCCACGGTAATAAGCAACAGAGAAGATCAATACCAATCCCATGCCCAGCGCACCCGCGAGAAGTCCTGCTTCTAGTTGATCAGCACCAAGAGTTGGTGAAACTTGCTGTACTTCTCCTCGATCGAAGGCGAGTGGAAGCGATCCATATTTCAAAACATTTGCAAGATCTTGCGCCTCAACTTGTGTGAAGGAACCAGTGATCTGTGCTTCACCAGATGGAATTGCTTCACGAATAGAAGGCGCAGATACAACAAGTCCATCAAGGACGATAGCTACCTGGTTCTGTGGCGAAGGAAGAGATGTCACTCTCGCAGTCTGTGCGCCAAATGCTCTTGTACCGTCTCCGTCGAATGTGAGAGAGACGAACCAAGCGCTTGCACCTTGCTGATCGATTCCAGCGGTGGCCTTAGAGACTTGCTGTCCCAATACTTCTGCTGGTCCCAAAATATATTTTGAAGAGCCATTTCGTGCGCAAGCAACGATGGTTTCGCTTGGAGAGTCAGCGCCTGTTCCCTGCAGATTTGCAGGATTGGTGCAATCAAGGGCTGCAAAACGAGCGTTGATATCTCCCGACACTCCGCCAGCCGGCGTTGCTTCTCCTCCACCGACTCCAGCAAGAGCTGAAGATTCAGCAAGTACCTGACGGAAGCGAAGCTCTGCAGTCTGCCCCACAAGATCAACTACACGTCGACCTGATTCACCGGGAACAGAGATAACAATCTGTCGATTGGTTCCACTTCCTTGAGCTGTCACTTCAGATTCTGCAACGCCAACAGAGTCAACTCGTTGACGGATGATGGAAACCGCTTGGTCGATCGCTTCTGAAGTCACCTTGCCTGCTTCAGTCGATGCGCGAGGTACCAACGTGACGCTGGTGCCTCCGCGCAGATCTAGGCCAAGTCGAACAGAGTCTGCTCCTTGAATAAGCGCAGTTCCGAGAAGGCCCAAGAGGATTACTGCCAACATAGTTAGCGCTCTGAGTGGTCTTCCGGAAGTCTTCACAGGAGTCTTCACAGATGTTTGAGGTGTGGACATAAGGCGAGAGTCTAGGCGTTACGTAGCGGGTGTGTCGAAAAGAGTGGCCAGGCCAGGAGGTGGTGTGCGTCCCACGTGTGCAAATCCTGCTGCCGTAGCCACTCTTCCCCGAGGGGTGCGAGCCATAAAGCCATTACGAACCAAGAAAGGTTCTGCGACCGATTCAACGGTCTCGACCTCTTCGCCCACTGCGATTGCCAGAGTGGATAGTCCAACCGGACCACCATTGAATCGTTCGATGAGAGCGAGTAGAACGGAGCGATCGAGGCGATCCAGTCCTTGCTCGTCGACCTCATACATCTCAAGAGCTGCCTTGGCATCGTTGTGACTGAGGGAATTAGAACCATTGACCTGTGCATAGTCGCGTACTCGACGTAAGAGTCGGTTAGCGATACGCGGAGTACCACGCGAGCGACTTGCTATCTCTGCAATCGCCTTTTTATCAATAGTTGAACCTAAGAGAACTGCGCTTCGGGAAAGTACTTCTTCAAGCTCGCTCTCTTCGTAAAAATCTAAATGCGCTGTAAAACCAAAACGATCTCTGAGTGGAGAAGGCAACAGCCCTGCGCGAGTAGTTGCGCCAACGAGAGTGAATCGAGGTAGCTGCAATGGAATTGCAGTAGCCCCTGGTCCCTTGCCGACGACAACATCTACCCGGAAATCTTCCATGGCCAAGTAAAGAAGTTCCTCAGCAGGCCGTGGCAGACGATGAATTTCATCAAGGAAGAAAATCTCGCCTTCAACGAGTGAAGATAAAATTGCTGCTAGATCGCCAGCATGAGTAATTGCAGGACCACTGGTAATTCGAATCGGCGCCTGCATCTCTGATGCGAGAATCATCGCCAGAGTCGTCTTTCCTAGCCCCGGAGGTCCAGAGAGCAGAATGTGATCGGCGGCTGAATTTCGTTTCCGAGCCGCGCTAAGGAGAACATCTATCTGTTGACGTACGCGATGTTGCCCGATGAAATCATCAAGGGTCTTTGGTCGAAGCGCATGCTCTGCAGATAACTCATCGGGTTGTTCACTCGGATCAACCATGCGCTCTGTGCTCATCTAGCTGCGCCTTCCACTCTGAAGCGCCTGCTTGAGAAGTTCAGATAGCTCTAACTCTGTTGGTTCAACGCCATTTTCGGCGTACTCAGCAACAACAGAGTTGATCGCAGCATCAGAATCTTTGGCAGAGAAACCAAGGGAGACAAGGGCTGAGGTCAATTGTTCACGCCATACCGGTTGATGGTGTGCGCTTCGCGGAGTAGTTCCAAAGTCAGTGATCTTTCCCTTGAGCTCCAGAATTAATCTCTGCGCCCCTTTTCGCCCAATGCCCGGAACTTTTTCTATCGCAGCGATATCTTCCTGTGCAATAGCTGCAGCCAGCGTCTGAGGTGAATGGCTACCCATGATTGCCAGCGCAACTTTCGGGCCTATGCCTGTGACGGTCTGTACTAATTCAAAGGTAGAGCGGCTCTCCTCATCAAGAAAACCAAAGAGGGTAAGTGCATCTTCGCGAACAATCAGCGTTGTAAAGAGTTGAACAGGTACTCCTACATTGAGCTGAGATCCTGTCTGAGATGTGACTGAAACTGAGAGACCGACTCCCCCCACTTCAACAACTACCTTTTCGCTGCCAATAGAGCGGACAACGCCATTAACTAGTGAAATCATCTCTTCACCATCTTTGAGATACGCGCTTTCTCTGCCTTGAGCGCCTCATCAATCTTTGCATTGCCGCCCCCGCGCCAGAGATGACAGATGGCGAGTGCAAGTGCATCAGTACTATCGACTGGTTTTGGGATAACTTCGAGATTAAGTAAGCGCTTTACCATCTCAGCCACCTGCACCTTATTGGCACGACCAGAACCAGTGACTGCGGCCTTCACTTCAGACGGCGTATGCATCATCACCGGAATATCTCGACGAGCCGCAACTAAAAGAGCAACTCCTGCAGCCTGCGCGGTACCCATAACTGTTCTGACATTGTGTTGCGAAAAAACTCGTTCAATAGCGATTACATCGGGCTGGTGGGTTGCAATCCACTCTTCTAATTCAGTCTCTAGTTGCAGTAGGCGACGCTCTAACGGCAGATCACTTGAGGTGAGAATAACCCCCACGCCGATGAGCGTGATCGGCTTACCAACGCTCCCCTGAATCACACCAATTCCACAACGCGTAAGCCCTGGGTCAACCCCGAGAACTCGCTTTTGTGGATGGCTCATAATTTCCAAGCCTAGGACTAACGAGCCGCTGAGTTAGGAAAGGCTCGCCATAACTTCGTCAGAGACATCAAAATTTGAGTAGACATTCTGCACATCATCTAGCTCTTCAATGGCATCGATAAGTTCAAAGACCTTTTGTGCGCCTTCAGCATCCAATGGAATCTGCATCGATGGCAAGAATGAAGAGTCAGCAGATTCGTAATCAATACCTGCGGCCTGCAAGGCAGTTCTTGCCGCCACGAGATCGCTCGCTTCGCAGACGACCTCAAAAGATTCTCCGAGATCATTTACCTCTTCAACGCCAGCATCGAGCGCCGCTTCCAGGATTGAATCTTCTGTGGTTCCTGCGGCTTTATTTACGATAATCACGCCCTTGCGATTGAAGAGATAAGAAACTGACCCAGGATCGGCCATCGAACCACCGTTACGAGTTACTGCAACGCGAACTTCAGATGCTGCGCGATTACGGTTATCTGATAAACACTCAATCATGATCGCCACGCCATTAGGTCCGTAGCCTTCATACATAATCGTTTGCCAATCAGCCCCGCCAGATTCAAGTCCGGCGCCACGCTTTACTGCTCTTTCAATATTGTCTGCAGGCATTGAGTTTTTCTTCGCCTTGGCAATTGCATCGAAGAGAGTTGGATTACCTGCGATATCGGATCCGCCATTGCGAGCTGCGACTTCAATTGCCTTAATTAACTTTGCAAAGTTTTTGGCGCGACGGCTATCGATCACAGCCTTCTTATGCTTCGTCGTTGCCCATTTGGAATGGCCTGACATCAATCCACCTCGTTCATGTATTTGCGCCCTACGTAAACTTTATCGGCCTTTGCAGATCTCATCAAAAAAGTAGCTATGGACAGCCATGTCAGCGGTCAATTCGGGGTGGAAACTGGTGGCAAGAAGATTGCCTTGACGGACTGCAACCACATGTCCTGCTGCCTCTGACAGCACTTGCACGTCTTTACCAACTTCCTCAACCCAAGGCGCTCGAATAAAGACCGCTTGGAGTGTTCGGCCATTGAATTTCAGATCAGACTCAAAAGAATCAACTTGGCGCCCAAAGGCATTTCGGCGCACCGTCATATCTATCCCACCAAAAGTCTTCTGACCGTCTTTGCCATCTACGATGCGATCTGCCAGGAGAATCATTCCAGCGCATGAACCGTAGACAGGAAGTCCTTCTGCAATTCTGGACTTTATCGGCGAATAAAGATCGAAGAGCTGAGCGAGGTGAATGATTGTGGTTGATTCACCGCCAGGAAGAATGAGGGCATCAATCTTGGCTAGATCAGCCGCGGTGCGAACTTCAGTTGCGTTATGCCCACAGGAAATCGTTGCCGCTATATGTTCACGGAAATCACCTTGTAAAGCGAGAACACCAACAATCATTCGAAGAAGGTTTACCAGCCACGTTCAGCAAGGCGGTGAGGAACTGGAATATCGGCAACGTTGATTCCTACCATCGCTTCGCCTAGGCCGCGAGATGCATCGGCTAATACCTTGGCATCCTGATAGAAGGTCGTTGCCTTCACACACGCTGCGGCGCGTTCAGCAGGATTACCAGATTTGAAAATTCCAGAGCCGATAAAGACACCATCAGCGCCCATCTGCATCATTAAAGCTGCATCTGCTGGGGTTGCGATTCCGCCTGCTGTAAAGAGAACAACCGGTAGTTTGCCAGTTTCAGCAACTTCCTTCACAAGCGCGTATGGCGCCTGGAGTTCTTTGGCAGCAACATAGAGTTCATCTTCGCGCATGGAAGTAAGTCGGCGAATTTCTCCACCAATAGTGCGCATATGCGTCATGGCATTTGAAACATCGCCTGTGCCAGCTTCGCCCTTAGAGCGAATCATTGCTGCACCCTCGTTGATGCGACGTAGCGCTTCGCCAAGATTTGTAGCTCCGCAGACAAATGGAATCTTGAAATTCCATTTATCGATGTGGTTGGTGTAATCGGCGGGAGTTAGAACCTCGGACTCGTCGATGTAGTCAACTCCGAGGCTTTCAATGATCTGTGCTTCAACAAAGTGACCGATGCGAACCTTTGCCATCACTGGAATAGAGACAGCTGCTTGAATCTTCTGAATCATGTCTGGATCTGACATACGCGCGACCCCACCTTGGGCGCGAATATCTGCCGGAACACGTTCAAGTGCCATCACAGCACATGCGCCAGCATCTTCAGCAATCTTGGCTTGCTCAACATTGACGACATCCATGATGACGCCGCCCTTGAGCATCTCAGCCATTCCGCGCTTTACGCGCGCTGTGCCAGTTGCTTCGCTTCCAGTGTTCTGTGACATTCCATGAACTCCTTACAAGGACGTGAAATGGTCTATTCCACGTAGAGGATTGAGTCTACTTTGTCTGTCTCTATGGTGCATCCGCAGGAATTGTGGTGAAACTAGGCGCTTTGTCGGTGAGCGCAATCCATAAGGCTCCGCGAGCGAACGGGATTTCTTCTCCAGAATCGGTTGTCCAGCGAGTGCCAGCTGAATCACTTGGGCGGCTCCAGTTTCCTTCTATGTACTTGCCATCTCTCAAGATGAAGCCTTTACCCGATCCAACGGTTGCTGAAAAGGGAGTTACTCCTCCAACTTTATCTTTGTAAATCGAATCGGTGATTGAAACCAGTTGTATGACAAAGGTATTCGCCATCAGTCGCTCCCCTGTTGACGAAAGATTGGGGGCTCCATTATGCGATAACTGCCAGGCTTCTTTCTCTGCCGACCAGAAAACTTCGTAATTTGCTGTCGGCCACGAAATCTTTGCAGAACTTACAGCAGTTCCCAATTCAGTCTCATCGGCGAATTGCCAGCCCGCACTCTTCGACCTGGCAAATTCATATCCTCTTTCTTGCGCATATTCCATCAGTAGATCGGCGCGGAGCACCATCGCATAGGGCTGAATACGTTGGGGATCAGTTGTATAAATCGTTGGAGACATTCGCTGCGCACCCAAATCAAAGAGGTTGGCAGATGCAATTTCAGGGCGAAGTTTCGTCTGCGCTCCACTGTATGCAAAGCCAACTTTTCCGAATTGCGAAAAGAGTTCTAAATCAGAAATTCTGGCAGAACGTACTGGCCCAATCTCTTTAGGGATTTGCGAAGAGTAGACGGCAGCTAGACGAGTGAGTCCACCTTCGACTTGTTCGATGTAGACGATATCGGCCTGTTCTAATCCAATCTGAGGATGAGCCATCTTCGTATCATCAATTTTTACAATCAAGATTGGCCCATCTGTTCCAACTCTCCCACTTAAGGAATTACGTATCTCCTCTTTAAAGACAGAGGTGATCAAGTTCTTAGTATCTGGCCCAAGAAAGGCAGTAGCAACTATGGCAACTGATGCACCTGCCACTACCAGGGCGAGAGATCTCTTAAAGAACATCATCTTCAAACTCATAGACAACCGGTTCTGGCGCGTTACCGGCTAGACGAAAGAGGCGAATAATTGGCTTAGCGCGCACCATAGTTGTGCGATT
>JACCDV010050394.1_pt1 | contig 18391 bp, 17 predicted proteins | sample 7446131 | NCBI WGS metagenome assembly JACCDV01 (sample SAMN15323448, study PRJNA562643) | freshwater metagenome | isolation source: river surface water | place: USA:Blue River Watershed | collected 2017-08-17 | reverse complement strand
TTGAACAAGGAATTTCCCCATGAGTAACAGTGCCGTGACCAACGACGTGTTGGCCCAAGAATTTGTGCAATTTTCGCTGGATTGCGGCGTGTTGAAATTTGGCGAGTTCAAAACCAAGGCGGGCCGCCTTTCGCCTTACTTTTTTAACGCCGGTTTGTTTGACGACGGGGCCAAGCTGGGCCAGTTGGCTGGTTTTTACGCCCAGTGCATTGTCAACAGTGGCATTGAGTTCGACATGATTTTTGGCCCCGCCTACAAAGGCATTCCGTTGGGTGCCGCAGTGTCGATTGAGCTGGCACGCTTGGGTAAAAACGTGCCCTTTGCCTACAACCGCAAAGAAGCCAAAGACCATGGCGAAGGCGGCAGCTTGGTAGGTGCGCCGCTCAAAGGTCGCGTGCTGATCGTGGATGATGTGATGAGTGCGGGGACTGCGGCGCGTGAATCCATTGCTCTCATCAAGGCCGCAGGCGCGACGCCCCATGCGGTGGCCATCGCTTTGGATCGCCAAGAAATGGCGACTGAAAAACAAGCCGATGGTTCCACCCAAGACGTGCCCTACAGCGCCGTGCAATACGTGCGTGAGCAGCTGGGCATGAGCGTGTGCACCATTGCCAAGTTGGAAGACTTGCTGGCCTACTTGGGCAAGCAACCGGGCAATGCCATGGGCGAGCACTTGGCACGCACGCGGGCGTATCGCGAGCGTTATGGCGTTTAAACCAAGGCTTAGGCGCCGTAGTAACGATCTGCGCGGTGATTGACGGCAATCACCAAATTCAAAGCAAACGCACCAAGCAACGACAAGAGCGCTTTGTGTGCGTCGGTGAGCGCAAAGGCGGTGAGCAAAATGCAGGCGTCTATGGCCATTTGCACATGGCCAGCGCGCCAAGTGCGCGTCTTTTGCAGGTAAACGGCCATGATGGTCACTCCGCCCAAACTGGCGCCGTGTCGAATCAAAATCAAAATGCCTGTGCCAATCAGTAGCCCTGCCATGATGGCTGCAAACACGGGGTCTAAGTGGGAAAAGCCAATCCACTGCGGGAGCAGCTCAACATACAAAGAGAGCAAACCCACGGCGGCAAATGTTTTGAAAGTAAAGGCGCTGCCTAGACGCCGCCAGCCAAACACGTAGAACGGCAGGTTGATGACGAACAGCACAGCGCCCAGGGGCCAATCCGCAAAGTAGTGCACCAAAAATGCAATGCCCGTCGTGCCGCCTGTAAACAACTTGGCGTCTCGAAACAGGCAAACACCCAAGCCCACAAACAAGCAACCGGTTAATAAACCTTGCAAGTCCTCCAGCGCGCTGTGAGGTGCTGGAGCTAGTGGTGGTGTGTCTGAGGCGATGGCTTACCCCAGCTTCTTCATCAACAACGCATTGACTTGCGCAGGGTTGGCCTTGCCCTTGCTGGCCTTCATGATGGGGCCGACCAAACCGTTCAAGGCTTTGGCGTTGCCTGCCTTGAACTCTTCGACGTTTTTGGGGTTGGCGGCCAACACGTCATCGATGATTTTTTCCAGCTCGCCGGTGTCGTTCATCTGCTTGAGGCCTTTGGCTTCAATGATGGCGTCCACTTCGCCTTCGTTGTTCCACAGCGCTTCAAACACTTGCTTGGCGGAGTTGTTGTTGATGGTGCCGTCTTGAATACGCGTGATCATGGCAGCCAGTTGTGCGGCACTGACGGGGATGTTGTCAAACGTCTCTTCACCACTGTTCAGACGGCGGGAGACTTCGCCCATGATCCAGTTGCTGACCAATTTGGGTTGGCCACAAGCTTTGGCTGCCGCTTCAAAGTAGGCGGCGGTGGCTTTGCTTTGTGTGAGTAGCGTGGCGTCGTACTCGGGCAGCGCGTAGTCTTTGACAAAGCGCTCAGCCATGACGCGTGGCAACTCGGCCATGTCGCCTTTCACACGTTCCACCCAATCGCGACCAATCACCAGTGGGGGCAGATCTGGGTCAGGGAAGTAGCGGTAGTCGGCGGCGTCTTCTTTGGTGCGCATGGCGCGTGTTTCGCCCGTATCGGGGTCGAACAACACGGTGGCTTGCTCAATCGCATGGCCGTCTTCGATCTGGTCAATCTGCCAGCGCACTTCAAAGTCGATGGCTTGTTGCATGAACTTGAAGCTGTTCAAGTTCTTGATCTCGCGGCGTGTGCCCAAAGGCTGTCCTGGTTTGCGCACCGACACGTTGGCGTCGCAGCGGAAGGATCCTTCTTGCATATTGCCGTCGCAAATGCCGATCCACGTCACGATTTTGTGCAGCTCTTTGGCATAGGCCACAGCTTCGTCGCTGGAACGAATATCGGGCTCGGTCACGATTTCCAAGAGGGGTGTACCCGCGCGGTTCAAGTCGATGCCGCTTTGGCCCCCACCACCCAATGACGAGTCTTCGTGCACCGATTTGCCCGCGTCTTCTTCCAAGTGTGCGCGCACCAAGCGCACGGTTTTGCGCACGGTCTCTTTGCCTTCTTCCATGAAGAACGACACCTCGCCGCCTTGCACCACCGGAATTTCAAACTGGCTGATTTGGTAGCCCTTGGGCAGGTCGGGGTAGAAGTAGTTTTTGCGCGCAAAGATGCTGCGCTCGGCAATGTGCGAGTTGACGGCCAAGCCGAACTCAATGGCGCGCTCGACCGCGCCCACGTTCATCACGGGCAGGGTGCCGGGCAGGGCCATGTCCACCGCGCAGGCTTGTGTGTTGGGCTCGGCACCAAAGGCCACCGAGGCACGGCTGAAAATTTTGCTCTGTGTGGAAAGCTGGGCGTGGGTTTCAAAGCCGATGACGACTTCGTAGCCTTGGACTAATTTGGGTGCAGACATTTAAACGCCCTCCGGCTTGGCGTTATGAAAATCGGTGTTCAGTTGGTACTGGTGTGCGACGTTGAGCAACTTGGCTTCTTGCAAGTAGTTGCCAATGAGCTGCATGCCCACGGGCATGCCACCTTCGCCAAAACCCACAGGCATGCTCAGGCCGGGCAAACCAGCGAGTGAAGCGGGGAGCGTGAAGATATCGGCCAAGTAATCGGCCAAAGGGTCGGCGGCGTTGTGGCCGAGCTTCCATGCGACAGAAGGAGCCACGGGGCCTGCAATGACGTCGCACTGCTCAAACGCTTTTTGGAAATCATCTGCAATCATGCGGCGGATTTTTTGCGCTTGCAGGTAGTACGCATCGTAGTAACCGTGACTGAGCACATAGGCGCCCGTCATGATGCGACGCTTGACCTCTTCGCCAAAGCCTTCGGCGCGGGTCTTTTTGTACATGCTCACGAGGTCGGTGTAGTCGTTGGCGCGGTGGCCAAACTTCACGCCATCAAAGCGGCTCAGGTTTGAGCTGGCTTCGGCTGGGGCAATGATGTAGTACACGGGGATGGCCAACTCGGTGCGGGGCAGGCTAATGGGTACGAGCTTGGCGCCTTGGGCTTCCAAGGTTTTGAGCGCGGCGTCGATGGCCGTGCGTACGTCGTCAGCCAATCCGTCACCAAAAAATTCTTTCGGAATGCCCACGCGCACGCCTTGCAGGCTGTTGTCCAATTTGGCGCTGAAGTCTTCGGCGGGCAAGTCCAATGAGGTGGCGTCGCGGTCCACGTCTGCACCACACATCGCAGAGAGTAACAACGCGCAGTCTTGGGCGCTGCGGGCCATCGGGCCAGCTTGGTCAAGGCTAGAGGCGTAGGCAATCATGCCGTAACGGCTGGCGCGACCATAGGTGGGCTTGATGCCCGTGATGCCGCAAAAGCTGGCCGGTTGGCGAATTGAGCCACCCGTGTCGGTGCCTGTGGAGGCAGGAGCCAAACGCGCAGCCACTGCGGCAGCGCTGCCGCCCGATGAGCCGCCGGGAATGCGCGTGGTATCCCATGGGTTTTTTACCGCGCCGTAGGCGGAGTTTTCGTTGCTCGAGCCCATGGCGAATTCGTCGCAATTGACCTTGCCTAGCGTCACCATGCCTTGCGCAGCCAGCTTGCTCACCACAGTGGCATCAAAAGGTGAGCGGTAGCCGCTCAAAATTCTGGAGCCGGCGGTGGTGGGGAAGTCGCAGGTCACAAATACGTCTTTGTGCGCGAGTGGTACGCCTTCGAGTAAGCCCGCTGTGCCTGCGGCCAAGCGCGCATCAGCGGCTTTGGCTTGGGCCAAGGTGGCTTCTTCGTTCAGGGCCAAAAACGAGCCGGTGGTGTCGGCTTTGGCGCGTGCCAAAAAGTGCTGGGCCACTTCGGTAGCGCTGACTTGCTTGGCTTGGAGTGCAGCGGCGAGTTGGGTGACGCTTTGGTCATGCAATGCGTGTGTCATGTCCTGGGCCTTACTCGATCACTTTGGGAACCAAGAACAAGCCACGCTCCACGGCGGGGGCGCTTTGTTGGTTGGCTTCACGGTTGTTGGGTTCGCTGGCCACGTCGGGGCGCAAGCGCAGGGCCATTTCGGGGTGGTCGCGCATGGCGTCCACGGGGTGCGCCATGGGAACGATGCCCGTGGTGTCTACGGCACGGATTTGTTCGACGATGTCGAAAAAGCCGTTGATTTTGTTGAGCATGCGGGCTTGTTCGTCAGCCGAAAGCTCAAGGCGCGCCAAGTTGGCGATGCGCTGAATGTCTTGGTCGTTGAGGGACATACTTTTGTAAGGGGATAAACCCGTGGTTTACGGGCGATGCGGTATTATCTCGCCTTTGTGTTCGCGCCCGCGGACAAGCTTTGAGGACAGACATGTTTGGATCTTTTCGTCGGTATTTCTCCACCGATTTGGCGATTGACCTGGGTACAGCCAACACCCTGATTTATGTGCGCGACAAAGGCATTGTGTTGGACGAGCCTTCGGTTGTTTCCATTCGCCACGAAGGCGGCCCTCAAGGCAAGAAAACCATCCAAGCCGTTGGCCACGAAGCCAAGGCCATGTTGGGCAAAGTGCCCGGCAACATCGAAGCCATTCGCCCCATGAAAGACGGCGTGATCGCCGACTTCACTGTGACTGAGCAAATGCTCAAGCAGTTCATCAAGATGGTGCATCCACGCTCGGTGTTGAAGCCTAGCCCTCGCATCATCATTTGCGTGCCTTGCGGTTCGACCCAAGTGGAGCGTCGCGCGATTCGCGAATCTGCTTTGGGTGCTGGCGCCTCAGAGGTGTACTTGATTGAAGAACCCATGGCCGCAGCCATCGGTGCAGGCTTGCCTGTGTCTGAAGCCTCCGGCTCGATGGTGGTCGACATTGGTGGTGGTACCACCGAAGTGGGCGTGATCTCTTTGGGTGGCATGGTCTACAAAGGCAGCGTGCGCGTCGGTGGCGACAAGTTTGACGAAGCCATCATCAACTACATCCGTCGCAATTACGGCATGTTGATTGGCGAGCCAACCGCTGAAGCCATCAAGAAAGAAATCGGTTCTGCATTCCCTGGCTCTGAAGTCAAGGAAATGGAAGTCAAAGGCCGCAACCTCTCAGAAGGCGTGCCACGTTCGTTCACCATCTCTTCCAACGAAATTCTGGAAGCGTTGACTGACCCACTGAACAACATTGTGTCCGCCGTGAAAAACGCGTTGGAACAAACACCACCTGAGTTGGGCGCAGACATTGCCGAGCGAGGCATGATGCTCACCGGCGGTGGCGCTTTGTTGCGTGACTTGGATCGCTTGTTGGCCGAAGAAACAGGCTTGCCAGTCTTGGTGGCTGAAGACCCACTCACCTGTGTGGTGCGTGGTTGCGGTTTGGCCCTTGAGCGCATGGAGCGTTTGGGCTCCATCTTCACGAGCGAATAATTAAGTGCCACTGGGCACCCTGGACCGCACCCCTCCGGCCTTCTTCAAGCAAGGCCCGTCCGCCGTCTCCAAATTACTTTTCTTCAGCGCCTTGTCGGTGCTCTTGATGGTGGCAGATGTGCGTTTTGGTGTGACCCAGCCTTTACGCGCCACCTTGTCTGTGGTGCTTTACCCTGTGCAATGGTTGGCGATGCGTCCACAGGCGCTGGCTGAATATTCCACCGAATATTTTGAGGCGCGCGATGTGGCTCAGGCGTCGGAGCGCGAGGCGCGCCAGCAGCTGTTGGTGCAGGCGCGCCGTTCGGGACAGGTCGAGCAGCTGGCGCTGGAAAACAAACAACTGCGTGAGCTGCTGAATTTGAACAAGCGCTTGGACACCAAAGGACAAGCGGCTGAAGTGCTCTATGACGCGGCTGATCCCTACACCCGCAAACTCATCATCGACAAAGGCATGACGGATGGCATCAAGGCTAGCTCGCCGGTGATGGATGAGCATGGCATCTTGGGTCAGGTCACCCATGTGTTGCCCTTGGTCAGTGAGGTGACGTTGGTGACGGATCGCGAGCACTCCATTCCTGTGCTCAACACCCGCACCGGCGCGCGTGGTGTGGCCTATGGCGAATCTGGCGGTGCGCCTTTGCTTGAGCTGCGCTTTATGGCGACCAACGCCGACATCGAAGTGGGTGATTTGTTGTCGACCAGTGGTGTGGATGGTATTTATCCTGCGGGCGTGTTGGTGGGTAAGGTCACCAAAGTGGAACGACGCGCTGAAACTGCGTTTGCGCGCATCCTGTGCGAGCCTGTGGGTCGTGTGCAAGGCGCACGACATGTCATGGTGCTGGACCCCTTGAGTGATCAATTACCACCCCGACCTCACATTGAAAAACCTCAACCAGTGGCCACGCACAAAGGAGGCCGTAAATGATCATGCCTCGTGGCCAGCAGCTGTTGTTGCCTGCTAACCCGCTGTTTATTTTGTTCACACTCTTGACGGCGCTGTTTGCCAATATGGTGGTCAATATCAGCTTGGTGGGCAATGCGGCGTGGATGCCGGACTTCTTGGCCTTGGTCTTGGTGTTTTGGTGTGTGCATCAACCACGTTTAGTAGGGATTGGCATTGCTTTCTTTTTTGGCGTGGCGACGGATGTTCATCAATCCGCTTTGCTGGGTCAGCATGCGGTCACGTACACGGTTTTGGGCTTTATGGCCATCATGGTTCATCGTCGTTTGTTGTGGTTCACGGTGCCTTCACAGGCGATGCAAGTGTTGCCGCTGTTTGTGGTGGCACATGGTTTGGAATTATTTGTGCGCATGATGTCTGGCGCCTTGTTTCCAGGCTGGATGATCTTTTTGGCACCGCTGCTTGAGGCTTTGTTGTGGCCTGTGATCAGCGTGTTTTTGTTGGCGCCACAGCGTCGTGCACCTAACCCTGACGCGAACCGACCGCTATGAGGGTGATTCGTGACATCGAGTCCGACCTGCGACGTTTCAGGTCGCGCGTGGTGGTGGTGACGGGCGCGATTTTGGTGATGTTTGGTCTGCTTTCGCTACGCTTGTTCTACTTGCAAGTGGTGCGGTATGACGAGCTCAATGCACAAGCCGAAAACAACCGCACGGCCATCGTGCCCATCGTGCCCAACCGTGGCGTCATCATGGACCGCAACGGTATTGTGTTGGCCACCAACTATTCTGCATATACCTTGGAAATTACGGCATCCAAAGTTGCGGCCCCGCTGGAAGAAGTCATAGAACAGCTGTCCAGTGTGATTGACATTCAATTGCGTGACAAACGTCGCTTTAAAAAGCAGCTGAGTGAGTCAAAGACGTTTGAGTCGGTGCCTATCCGTAACCGCCTGACCGACGAGGAAGTGGCCCGTTTTGCTGCGCAGCGTTACCGATTCCCTGGTGTTGAAATTCGCGCGCGTTTGTTTCGTAATTATCCATATAACCAATTGGCCAGCCATGTGATTGGCTACATCGGGCGTATCAACCAAGCGGAAAAGGGCAAGATCGAAGAGTCGGAAGATGCAGGCAATTACCGTGGCACCGATTACATCGGGAAGTTGGGTGTTGAGCAAAGTTACGAAAAGCAATTGCATGGCACCACCGGCGTGCAACAGATGGAAACCTCGGCAGGTGGGCGTGCGGTGCGCCGCCTCAATAGCAGCCAAGCCATTCCTGGCAACAGCGTGGTGCTGTCGATCGACATCAAGCTGCAAAAGTTGGTAGAAGATCTCTACGGCAAACGCCGCGGCGCTTTGGTCGCACTCGATCCCAAAACCGGCGAAGTGCTTGCCTTTGTGAGTAAGCCTACGTTTGACCCGAACTTGTTTGTGGACGGCATTGACTCAGAAAATTGGCAAGCATTGAATGAGTCTTTAGACAAGCCCTTGTTGAACCGTGCGTTGCGAGGGACGTACCCGCCCGGTTCAACTTACAAACCGTTCATGGCTTTGGCGGCGCTTCAAACTGGTAAGAGAACAGAAAGTGCGGCCATTTCGGATCCAGGCTATTTCATGTTCGGTAACCACCGATTTCGCGACGACAAAGAGGGTGGTCATGGCGTCGTTGATATGTACAAGTCGATTGTGGAGTCCTGCGACACCTACTACTACTTGTTGGCGCGCGACATGGGCGTAGACCTCATGCATGATCAGATGAAGCCATTAGGCTTCGGTCAAATTACCGGCATTGATATCTTGGGTGAGTCCCGTGGCGTGTTGCCATCAACTGATTGGAAACGCACCACTTACAAGAAGCCAGAGCAACAACGTTGGTACTCTGGAGAAACCATTTCACTGGGCATTGGTCAGGGCTATAACAACTTCACCATGCTGCAAGTGGCGCATGCTATGGGCACGGTGGCCAACAACGGTTTGAAGATGAAGCCTCACTTGGTGCGCGAAGTGGTAGACGTGGAGACCAAAGTTTCTACGCTGATTGCCAAAGAGCCAATCGGCCAGCTGCCCCTGTTGCCCGAGAATTTGGACGTCATTAAAAAGTCGATGGTGGGCGTGAACATCGAGGGGACTTCGGCTAGCAGCTTCAATGGTGCGCAGTACGTGAGTGCGGGTAAGACAGGTACGGCTCAGGTGTTCACAGTGAAGCAAAACGAAAAGTACAACGCCGCGGCCATTGATGAGCGCTTGCGTGACCATGCACTCTTCGTGGCTTTTGCGCCAGCAGATGACCCGAAAGTCGCATTGGCCATGGTGGTTGAAAACGGTGGTTTTGGTGCGCAAAGTGCAGCGCCTATCGCCCGTCGTGTGTTTGACTTTGTGATCATGGGTCAATACCCATCCCAAGAAGACATTGAGGCTGTGCAAAAGGGCCAAGCCACACGCCCCATTGGTAAGCCGCGTTCTGTAGCTAGTGTGCCTTGGCCTCCTAAGGCTGCAGAGTTGGCTGTTGAAGAGCCTATTGCAGCGGCCTCGACGGTTCAGAAAGCAGCGTCCGCATCAGCAAAGCCTGCAGCGAGCGGCGCACGTTAATCAACGCAAGAACGCGTCGTAGCTGGTTTTGCAAATCAGTGCCGTGACCACCACGATGAACATACCGCGCACAAAGCCTGCGCCGTGTTTGAGCGCCATGCGCGTACCCAGCAAACTGCCAGCGACATTGGCCAACGCCAAAGGTAAAGCCATATGCCACCACACATGCCCCTTGTAGGTGAACAACACCAGCGCGGCGATGTTGCTAGAAAGATTGAGCAGCTTGGCTGCCACCGAGGCGTTCAAGAAGTCATAGCCTAGCCAGCGCACCAGCACAAACACAAAAAAGCTACCCGTGCCCGGCCCAAAAAAGCCGTCGTAAAAACCAATCGTCAGCCCAATCGTGGCCACTGCCCATAACTCGGCGCGACCTTCAAATCGTGGCTTATGTTCACGACCCATGTCTTTGCGCATGAGTGTGTAAATCAGAACAGCCAGCAAGACGACGGGTAGCAAGCGACGCAAAAACTCTGGCGAAACCAAGGTGACCAACCATGCGCCTGCAAATGATGCCAACATGGTGGCTGCAGCGGCTGGCAGCAAGGCCGACCAACTGACCTTCACGCGACGGCTGTATTGCCAAGTGGCAAATGCCGTGCCCCAGACCGAAGCGCTTTTGTTGGTGCCCAGCAAGGATGCAGGCGCAGCGCTTGGATAGGCGGCAAACAAGGCAGGTAACAAAATTAACCCGCCGCCGCCCACGATGGAGTCCACAAAGCCCGCCAATGCTGAGGCCAAGGTGGTGAAGAGAATTTCCATACATAGATTGTGGTCTGAAATATGGAGCGCATAGAAAGCAAAAGGCACCGGGGTGACCGGTGCCTTTTCAGAGTGACGACTCCTGAGGAATCGCCTGTTATGTGTGTCTCCTCAGACCCTCGTAGACACAGCGCAGACGCTGTTTCGAGTGAAGAAAATGTAAGTGCAATCGCCTTAAGCTTTGCCTAGGACATTCCCTTGAGGGCTAACCCTAGGCGAATCTTTAGGCGGATTCGGCCTCATGCACGAGCCATTGCGCGGCCTTCTCCGCGATCATCAAGGTGGGGCTGTTGGTGTTGCCACTGGTGATGGTGGGCATCACGCTGGCATCGACCACACGCAAGCCACGCACTACACCGCCGCGTCCATCAAGTACACGCAACTCGGTGTCGACCACGGCCATGGGGTCATCGATGCGACCCATGCGCGCTGTGCCCACGGGGTGGAAGATGGTGGTGGCAATGTCGCCGGCCAAGCGGGCGAGGTCTTCATCGGTTTGGTATTGCACGCCGGGTTTGTACTCCTCGGGCTTGTACTTGGCCAAGGCAGGTTGTGCCGCAATGCGTCGCGTGACGCGCAACGAATCCGCGGCCACTTTGCGGTCAGCTTCGGTGCTCAAGTAATTGGGTGCAATCTTGGGCGCATCGGCAAAGTTGGCGCTGGTGATGCTGACCGTGCCACGGCTCGTGGGGTTCAAGTTGCACACGCTGGCAGTGAAAGCCGGAAAGCTGTGTAGGGGTTCGCCAAACGCATCGAGGCTCAGCGGTTGCACGTGGTACTCAATGTTGGGGTAGGGCTGGTCGGGGCTGCTGCGGGTGAAGGCGCCAAGCTGTGAAGGCGCCATGCTCATGGGGCCTGTGCGCTTGAAAGCGTATTCCAAACCAATTTTTGCTTTGCCCCACCAGCTGTTGGCCAAGGTGTTGAGGGTGTCGACGCCTTGCACTTTGAAAACAGAGCGAATTTGCAAATGGTCTTGCAAATTGGCCCCAACGCCGGGTAAGTCGATGACGGGTTCAATGTCATGCTGCTTGAGTAATTCAGCAGGGCCTAAACCAGAGAGTTGCAAAATTTGTGGCGTGGCAATGGCGCCCGCGCTCAGCACGACGGATTGTTTGGCCGTCACGGTGATGTGCTCCTGCCCTGTCCAGACCTCAACGCCTGTGCAGCGTTGAGTGCCGTTGGCCTCTGTGCTCATGACCAACTTGGCCACGTGTGCGGATGACCACAACTCAAAGTTAGGGCGTGCATAACAAGTTGGGCGGATGAAGGCTTTGGCGGTGTTCCAACGCCAGCCGCTTTTTTGGTTGACTTCAAAGTAGCCCACGCCTTCATTGCTTCCGCGGTTGAAATCGTCGGTAGCTGGAATGCCCGCCTCAACAGCAGCCTGTGCAAAGGCATCCAACACATCCCAGCGCAAGCGTTGCTTCTCAATACGCCATTCACCGCCTGCGTTGTGGTGACGCAGGGTCTCGCCGTACACCGTGTTGTCGGCCATGAGGACTTCGCTGCGTTCACCCTTGGCGCCATGCATGCCATTGGCGCCAAGGTAGTGGTCTTCATGCAGTTTGAAATAAGGCAGGGCGTTGTCCCAACGCCAGCGCGCGTCTCCCGTGATGTCTGCCCACTGGTCATAGTCACGTGCTTGGCCACGCATGTAAATCATGCCGTTGATGCTCGAGCAACCACCCAATACTTTGCCGCGCGGGTAGCGCAGGCTGCGACCATTCAGGCCTGCATCGGGTGCTGTGTTGTAGAGCCAGTCGGTACGTGGATTCCCAATGCAATACAAGTAGCCCACAGGAATGTGCACCCAGTGGTAATCGTCTTTGCGGCCTGCTTCAATGAGTAAAACGCGTTTGCTGGCATCCGCGCTCAAACGGTTGGCCAGTAAGCATCCGGCAGTGCCGGCGCCAACGATGATGTAGTCAAACTGGGTGTCACTCATGCAGATGTCTCAATTCATTGTTACGTTGTGTGCATGGATGGTAGCTTGTGTCTAGCTTGTTGCTGTCGTTGCAGTTGTCGGAGAAGGGGTGGGCTAGGCAGTGTGTTTTGCTCCTCGTCTGCTACGCATCCGAATGTCGCCGCAACACGCCGTCCAGCCCGCCCCTTCTCTGACAACATGGGCTCGCTGCTTACGCAGCATTGCCAACTCAAAAGAAGACAAGTTACTTAGACGTCGGCATGACGAACTCAGCGCCTTTGCCAATACTCTCAGGCCAACGCTGCATGACGCTCTTTTGCTTCGTGTAAAAACGCACACCTTCTTCGCCGTAGGCGTGCATGTCGCCAAACAAGCTCTTCTTCCAGCCGCCAAAACCGTGCCACGCCATGGGCACTGGAATTGGCACGTTGATGCCCACCATGCCCACTTGGATGTGGCGCGCAAATTCACGGGCCACGTTGCCGTCGCGGGTGAAGCAGCTCACACCGTTGCCAAACTCGTGGTCGTTGATGATTTGCACAGCTTTAGCAAAGTCCGGCACGCGTACACAAGACAACACGGGGCCGAAGATTTCTTCTTTGTAGATCTTCATGTCGGTGGTCACGTGATCAAACAAGGTTCCGCCCAGCCAGAAACCGTTGTCGCAGCCCTTGCCAGCTTTTGCGCCTGCAAATTCACGGCCGTCCACTAGCAATTGCGCACCTTCGGCAACGCCTGCGTCGATGTAGCCTTTGATGCGTTGGCGTGCCACATCGGTCACGATGGGGCCCATTTCGGCAGCGAGGTTTTCGCCGTCCAGTACTTGCAAAGACTGGGTGCGTTCGATCAATTTAGGGATGACTTTGTCAGCCACATCGCCCACCAACACCGCCACGCTGATGGCCATGCAGCGCTCGCCAGCGGAGCCGTAAGCTGCGCCGATCAGGGCGTCAACCACTTGGTCAATGTCGGCGTCGGGCATGACCACCATGTGGTTTTTCGCACCACCCAAAGCTTGTACGCGCTTGCCGTGGTGAGCGCCGGTTTCGTAGATGTAGTTGGCAATCGGTGTGGAGCCCACAAAGCTGACCGCTTTTACATCGGGATGCACCAGCAAAGCGTCCACCGCTTCTTTGTCGCCTTGCACCACGTTGAACACGCCATCCGGCAAGCCCGCTTGCTTGAGCAAGTCAGCAATGAACAGCGAAGGTGAGGGGTCAATGGGACTTGGCTTTAACACAAAGGTGTTGCCTGCGGCGATGGCCACGGGGAACATCCAAGCGGGCACCATGACGGGGAAGTTAAAGGGGGTGATGCCCGCCACCACACCAAGGGGTTGACGCATGGTCCAGTTGTCGATGCCTGTGGACACTTGTTCTGTGAAATCGCCTTTGAGCAATTGAGGAATGCCGGTGGCGAACTCGACGATATCGATGCCGCGACTCACTTCGCCTTGCGCATCGGTGAACACTTTGCCGTGCTCGGCGGTGATCATGTGCGCCAGTTTGTCTTTGTGCAGGTTGATCAATTCCAAAAACTTGAACATCGCACGAGCGCGACGCAGGGGCGGTGTGTCGGCCCAAGCGGGGAATGCTTTTTGGGCGGCGGCTACTGCTGCATTCACGTCGGCCACGTTGGCCAAGCTCACTTGGCCGGTGACGGCGCCCGTGGCGGGGTTGTAAACGGGCTGGCTGCGTGTGCTGGAGCCATTGGCCACAGAGCCGTTGATGTAGTGAGCGATGTGAGCTTGGGTCATGGTGTGCCTCGATGTGTGGAAAAGGTACTGCAGTGTAGGCAGGGCGAATGCATGAAACAAGCACCAAACCTTGAATTGATTGTTCAAAATAGTGAACAATAAAGCCATGAATGACCAAAAAATCAGCGAACTCTGGCACCACCTGCATTGGCTGAGTGTGTTGGCCCAACAAGGCAGCTACACCGCAGCGGCCACACGCCTCGGTGTGAGCAAGGCGGCGATGAGCCAGCGCATTGCCGAGCTCGAACGCGCGGCGCGCGTGCCCTTGGTGCAACGCACGACGCGCAGTGTGCGTTTGACCGAAGCGGGGCAGCGGCTGGTCGATGACACCCGCGCGTCGTTTGAGCAAATTGAACACAGCTTTGCCCAAGTGCGTGATTTGGCTGGTGTGCCCAGCGGCTTGCTGCGCGTGACCGCGCCCGTGGCATTTGCGCGGCAGCAGTTGGCGCCGCGCTTGGCAGACTTTCTGCGCGAATACCCCGACGTGCGTTTGCAACTCGATATGTCTGACCGCCTCAGCAGCTTGGCCACGGAGGGCTTTGACTTGGCCATTCGCCACACCGCTCGCCCCCCCGACACCCATGTGGCGTGGACTTTGTGCAGCACGCGGTCGGTGTTGGTTGCTAGCAAAACGTATTTGCGTCGGGCAGGTACGCCACAAATGCCCGCCGATTTACAAGCGCATAACTGCTTGCATTACCTGCGCGCGCAAGACACGCCTACATGGACCCTGGCGCGAGTGAAATCGAAAACTAAAGACGAGCGCATCACGGTACCTGTGACGGGGCAGCTCGCAGCCAACAATAGCGAAGCGTTGCGAGAAGCGGCACTCACGGGCTTGGGCATTGCCTTGTTGCCAGACTTCAGTGCACAAGCGGCGCTGCAGCAAGGCAAGCTGGTGCACGTGTTGCCCGACTGGCAACCTGTGGGCACATTTGCCGAACAGCTGTATGCGATTCGTCCGTACTCGCCCCATGTGCCACGCGCGGTGACAGCTTTTGTGGACTATTTGCGCCAAGCCTTGGCCGGAGGCTTTGCTGCGTAAGTCGTTGATGTTGTTGCGGTGGTGACGGCGCTCAGTGCAAAGCAGATCGCGGGATTTAGCGTCCGCCCGAAATTTCCATCAAGCTCATGGTGGTGTAACTCGACGCATTGCTGAGTAAAAACACAATGGCTTGCGCCACTTCTTCAGAGGTGCCGCCTCGTTGCATGGGCACCAAATGCGCCAAGTCGCGCACGCGGTTAGGTAAGCCACCTGAGGCATGGATGTCTGTGTCAATCAGACCGGGACGCACCGCGTTGACGCGAATGCCTTCTGCCGCCACCTCTTTGGCCAAACCGATGGTGAAAGCGTCCATCGCACTTTTGGCGGCTGCGTAATCCACATATTGACCGGGTGCGCCAAGGCGAGCCGCCGCGCTAGACACATTGACGATGCTGCCGCCTGACCCGCCATGCGCGGTGCTCATTCGCTTAACGGCTTCGCGGGCGCAGGCAAACGAGCCCAGTACGTTGATGCGCATCATGCGCTCCCATCGTGCCCAGCTTTGGTCTTCTACTTTTGCCGTCACATCCACCACGCCAGCGTTATTGACCAAGCCGCTGATTTGCCCCAGTTGGCGATCCACCTCGCCAAACATGCGCAGGACTTGCGCTTCATCGCCCACGTCCGCTTGCACGGCGATGGCTGTGCCGCCTGTGCCGGTGATTTGCTTCACCACACCCTGGGCGGCTTGTGCATTGCTCGCGTAATTCACGGCCACAGCCCAACCTTGCTGAGCCGCCAAGACGGCGGTGGCGGCGCCAATGCCTCTGCTGGCGCCGGTGATTAAAAGGACGGGTTTCACATCTGTCTCCTGGGTGCGTGCTTTGACAATGAATGAACGGCACGATACACCGAAGCGTTTGAAAACCGAGTAACCTGTTTGATATTAACTTCACAAAACTTTGAGAAAGGCTCTTATGACCGTTCGACTTCACGCCGCTGATGGGTTTGAATTTCCAGCTTATGTGGCCCATCCCAAGGGCGCACCAAAGGGCGCGATTGTGGTGTTGCAAGAAATTTTTGGGGTTAACGCGCACATCCGCGAAGTGGCCGATGGCTATGCCACACAAGGTTATTTGGCGGTAGCGCCTGCGACTTTCCATCGTGCCAAACATGGTGTCGAGTTAGGGTACACACCGGACGACATGCAAGCCGGCATGGTGCTGAAAACAGCGATTGAAGCACTGCCCGCGTCTGGTGTGGTGGCCGATATTCAAGCAGCGGTGGATTACGCGGCCAAGACCAGTGGTGCCAAGGTGGGCATCGTCGGTTATTGCTGGGGCGGCTTGTTGACATGGCGTGCAGCGGCTTTGGTCAAAGGGCTGAGCGCTGCGGTGCCTTATTACGGCGGTGGTTCAACCACAGACGAAGAAATTGCGCGTCATCCGCAATGCCCAGTGCTGGCGCACTATGCAGAAGAAGACCATTGGATTCCGCTAGATACGGTGGAGAAGTTCAAACACGCTCACCCTGAAGTAGAGGTGCACCTGTACCCAGCGCACCACGGGTTCAACTGTGACCATCGTGGTGCATATCAAGAGGAATCGGCCAAGTTGGCTTTGCAGCGAAGCTTGGCTTTCTTTGCCAAGTACGTGGGTTAATTGCTTTCAGACGCTCAGGATAAGCCGTGTAGTTTTTTGGCGGCGTCAATCGCGAAGTAAGTCAGCACGCCATCGGCACCTGCGCGTTTGAAGGCCAGCAAGCTTTCCATCATGACGGCGTCATGGTCGAGCCAGCCGTTTTGCGCAGCGGCTTTGAGCATGGCGTATTCACCGCTCACCTGATAGGCGAAGGTGGGCACCTTGAATTCGTCTTTCACCCGGCGCACCACATCGAGGTAGGGCATGCCGGGTTTGACCATGACCATGTCAGCGCCTTCGGCAATGTCCAGCGCCACTTCGCGCAAGGCCTCGTCGGTGTTGCCGGGATCCATTTGGTATACCTTTTTGTCGGCTTTGCCCAAGTTAGAGGCTGAGCCCACTGCGTCGCGAAAGGGGCCATAAAACGCGCTGGCGTATTTGGCGCTGTAGGCCATGATGCGTGTATGAATCGCGCCACGTGATTCGAGCGCTGCTCGAATCGCGCCAACTCTGCCGTCCATCATGTCGCTGGGTGCCACGATGTCTACGCCCGCATCGGCTTGGGTCATGGCTTGCTTGACGAGCATGGCGGTGGTTTCGTCGTTCAAAATGTAGCCGGTGTCGTCCAGCAAACCGTCTTGGCCGTGGCTGGTGAAGGGGTCAAGCGCCACATCCGTCATCACGCCCAGTTCAGGGAAACGCTTTTTCAGCTCGCGCACCACATGGGGCACCAAGCCATCGGGGTTGGTGGCTTCCACGCCATCAGGGGTTTTGAGGTGGCTGCTGATGACAGGAAACAAAGCCATCACTGGAATGCCCAGCTTCACGCATTGCTCGGCTACTGGTAGCAGCAGGTCCAAGCTCAGGCGCTCGACGCCGGGCATGGAGCCCACGGCTTCGCGGCGCTTTTCGCCTTCGAGGACGAAGACGGGGTAAATCAAATCGTTCACGCTCAAGGCGTGTTCGCGCACCAAGCGGCGGGTGAAGTCGTCACGGCGCTGGCGGCGTGGGCGGTTGGCGGGAAAAGAGGCGAAAGGGTGTTGCATAAGAGAAATTGTGCCTCTTTCTGGCTGTCACCTAGGTGTAAAACGCAGTATTTCTCCCCATTGAGGCGGATCAATCCCTTTGTTAGATTGATTTTGGGTAAGTGATTGCCCCCCGCTTTTCCTCCCTAGGCGGGCGTTTGTTTGTGTCAAAACGGGCAAACGACTTCGCCCGACCTTGTGTCGGGCTTTTTTTGAGCGCGGCTAAACTGCCCGCATGCTTTGGATCAAATCTTTTCACATCATCTTCGTGGCCAGTTGGTTTGCGGGCCTCTTTTATTTGCCTCGCATTTTTGTGAACTTGGCCATGGTGCCACCCGACTCAGACGCGGAGCAAACGCGCTTGCTGCTGATGGCACGTAAGTTGATGCGCTTCACCACCTTGCTCATGCTCCCTGCGGTGGCCTTGGGGCTGGTGTTGTGGTTGTACTACGGCATTGGCTTGGGGCCTGGAAACGGCTGGATGCATGCCAAGCTCACCATTGTTTTGTTGGTCTTGGGCTACCACCATGCCTGTGGTCGCTTGTTGCGCAAGTTCGAAGCAAACGCGAACACGCATGGCCATGTCTGGTTTCGATGGTTCAACGAGGTTCCCGTGGTCTTGCTCACCATTGCGGTGATCTTGGTGGTGGTCAAGCCCTTTTAATACGGCGAGAGGACCATGCGCAAAACCTCCGCTTGGCCCCTGTCGCAAATTTGCGTGGCGTTGATCATCTACGCCAGTCTCTATCCGTTTGACCATTGGCGTGACCAAGGCATTTGGACATGGTCGTTCCTGACGGCGCCTTGGCCTAAATATTGGCTCGGCTTTGATGTGGTGGCCAACGTCTTGGGCTATGCCCCCTTGGGTTTTTTCTTAACGCTCAGTGCCATGCGCATGGGCTGGCGCACGCGTGTGGTGACGCTGTCAACCTTGGCGGCTGCGGTGATCTCGCTGACCATGGAAGGTTTGCAAAGCTACCTGCCTGCGCGAGTGCCTTCGTTGCCAGATTTTTTACTCAACACGTTGGGCGCATTTGTAGGCGCTGTATTGGCCAGTTCGCTGGAGCATTTGGGG
>JACCDV010061339.1_pt1 | contig 18420 bp, 16 predicted proteins | sample 7446131 | NCBI WGS metagenome assembly JACCDV01 (sample SAMN15323448, study PRJNA562643) | freshwater metagenome | isolation source: river surface water | place: USA:Blue River Watershed | collected 2017-08-17 | reverse complement strand
TTGAAATTAATTAATGGGACGAACTGAGCCCGAGACCACTTTGGCTCCGAACTCACGCTCCAGCTCTTTTAGGAATGGGTCTTCAGCAATTTGCTCTTCGGCATTGAGTTTTTTCTCTTCGTAAATTTGGGCATCTACTTTAGCAATCGTGTGATTAGCCTTACCCTCACCCAATTGCAGCTTCACAGGTTTACCGTACTGCGCCCGGAGGGTCTCCCCAAAACGGGCTAACGCATCATCAGTCGCCAGTTGGGGCATTGCGGTCGTCAGAGTAATAAATAGTGTCGTTGGGGTGTCGCGCCACTCCACCAGTTCAGTTTGGTGAGCCAGTTGTTGCAAGAGTCCTCGCAATGGCAAATTACGTACCATCGCATGCCAATCGGGTTTGATCTCACTATTGAGGTTCGGCGTATGGGTGGCGGTTTCGGGTGCAGTATTTGTAACAGTACTCGCAACAGTCTTTGCAACCGGCTTTGCTTCTACTGACTTGTTTGCAGGAGCGGTTGATTTAGGAGTTGCTTGCGTAGCAGGCTTGGGTATGCTGTTCGCTGTTACTGAAGTGCTACCACTGCCACCGGGTTTGAAGGCTAACATTCGTAGAAGCGCCATCGCAAATCCAGCTTGCTCGTCGGGAGCTAATGACAAATCGGCCCGGCTGGTAATAGCGATCTGATAAAAGAGTTGGGTCTCTTCGGGAGTAAACGCTTTAGCAAGCCTACGAATCTCATTTGCCTCTGGCCAATCCTCCAATACGGAGTCAGGCACGATCTGGGCTGTGGCTATTTTGTGTAAGAGACTGGCGAGATCTTGGAGCGCTAAGGAGAAGGACATACTGCGCAGACCCATCTCTTCCGCAATGTCGTTTAGAGTTTTGCCATCTTTATTCTGTAGAGCATCTAAGATCTTGATGAGATAGGTCTCGTCAATCGTGCCCAACATGGTGCGGACTGCGGCCTCTGTGACCGGCCCTGCGGCATAGGCAATTGCTTGGTCGGTAAGCGATAGTGCATCGCGCATGGATCCCTGGGCCGCTTTTGCAATCACACGCAAGGCATTCGGTTCAGCAGTCACTGACTCCGAACCCAGAATCTGCTGCAAGTGCTCTACGATCAAAGGGACTGGCATTTGCTTAAGATTGAACTGCAAGCAGCGAGAGAGCACGGTGACCGGTACCTTTTGGGGATCGGTGGTTGCCAAGATGAACTTCACATGCGGCGGTGGCTCTTCCAAGGTCTTGAGCATGGCATTAAAGGCATGCGTGGAGAGCATATGCACCTCGTCGATCATGTAGACCTTAAAGCGAGTACTGCTGGGTGCATAACCGGCTTTCTCTAATAATGAGACCATCTCATCCACACCACGATTACTCGCCGCATCCATCTCAATGTAATCAACAAAGCGTCCAGCATCAATCTCGGTACAGGCTTGGCATTGGCCACAAGGTTCTGAGGTCATTTGCCCTTTGCCATCTACTCCGGTGCAATTGAGGGCTTTAGCCATAATGCGAGAGATGGTGGTCTTACCAACTCCACGGGTACCCGTGAATAACCATGCGTGGTGTAAGCGGCCTTGATCTAAGGCATGGGTTAAGGCTTTCACTACGTGATCCTGACCCACCAGTTCAGTGAAGGTTTTGGGGCGCCATTTACGAGCCAGTGCAAGTGCAGTCATGGGCTCAATTCTAACAAGGCTACAATAAGAATGGACGGGCCTCCTCGCATGGTGGCTTGGCAACCTGGTCAGGTCGGGAACGAAGCAGCCATACCCAAATACTATCAGTGCCGAGGGTCGGGCTCGTCCTTATTTCCTAGTGATGCAAATGAATCGATCGTTTAGCTATTTGCTGAATAATCCTAGAAATACCCCAAGTAAACTTTTGAAGGTCAAATAGGCAATTCCTAGGATTGTGATTGCCATGAGCAAGCGAGAGCCAAACTCAATACGGAATATTTTGGCTCGATTATGAGTAAGTTCGATTAAAAACACCATTTTGAATACGTAACCTTTTGGATTTAATAATCACTAGATTATTTGTATGCATTTGGTTTGTGAAGAAGGTTGGGCCTAAACGTTTGTAATCACAACGGAAGTAGTACGTATGTATTACTTGATTAATTATTGAACTTTTGCAAAGCGCTTAAGGTCTGCATACTCCTCAGGAAATATCTCCCCGATTTCACGGTAGATCACTTTGTTGTTCTTATCCAAAATGATAAGAATTGGTATGCCTTTGACCTTCCCCATTGATTTTTGCAGTTCTGGGGTCATCATGGCTGCCGGGAATGTGTACTTATTGTTTTCCATATATTGCTTGGCAAGCAATGGGTTCTTATCAATGGAGATGGTGATGACATTGAGTGAATTAGGCGGCAGCTCTTTGTAGAGTTTTTCTAAATAAGCATTTTGCTTCTTACAAAATGGGCACCAGGTGGCCCAAACCTGGATTAAGGTGTTCTTGGTGTTGTTAGCCGGTATGACATACGGAGTGCTGTTGAGTGTTTGCAGTTGCCCCAACTCAATGGTTTGGCCAACTGTCAGTGCAAGAACCATGCCCGGGATGAGCATAAGGCACACGAATAGAAGTCTGATGATTTTCATACCCTAATCCTAACTGAAGTGCTTGGGGGCTGGTATTGGTTTCGCGTCATTGACTTACCTTGATCTGGCTCATATAGTGAGCCTTTTATGGCCCATGCTGTTGCCTATTTTGTTATGGGAGATTGCTTATGAGCGATATGGAGCGCTTGCACAAGATTAAGTACATGATCCAGAGTCGGGGCTGCGTGCCGATTGAGGATTTCTTAAGTGGCTTAGAAATCTCGCGCGCAACCTTCAAACGCGATCTTGACTATCTGCGTGATCGTATGAACGCACCAATTGTCTACGACCGCGCCATGGGCGGTTATCGCTTTGATAAGCCCAATGCCGGCGATAAGTTTGAGTTACCCGGCTTGTGGTTCTCAGAAAAAGAGGCGACTGCCCTCGTTCTCATGCAACACCTCTTATCCAATCTAGATACCAATGGCTTACTAAGCCCTCATATTGCGCCCCTCATGAACATCATTGATGGTATCTTGGGTCAGTCTGAGATCTCTGCAAAAGAGTTACGAAAACGCATTAAGGTCTTTGGTGTTTCAGCCCGCAAGAATGTGCTCGAGAACTTTGAAGAAGTCGGTATCTCACTCCTAAAACGCCAGCGCTTACACCTGTCCTATTACTCCAAGGGTAAGGATGAATCAACCGAGCGTGATGTATCACCGCAGCGCTTAATTTTCTATCGAGATAACTGGTACCTCGATGCGTATTGCCATCTCCGCAAAGGCCTGCGTAGTTTTGCCATGGATGGCATTCAAACAGCGCATGTTTTGGATGAAAAAGCCATTGATGTCTCTGAAAAAGAATTACAAGAAAACTTTGCTGAAAGTTATGGCATCTTCTCTGGCAAAGCGACGCAACGTGCCAAATTACGCTTTACCCCAGAGAAAGCCCGCTGGGTTGCCGCAGAGACCTGGCACGGTCAACAGGTGAGCAGCTTTGATAAAGAAGGTAATTACCTCCTCGAGTTTGATTACAACCAAGATCCCGAGCTTGTGATGGAGATCATGAAGCATGGGGATGGTGTTGAGGTGCTGGCACCTACTAGTTTGCGCAAACGCGTTGCCGAGGAGCTTCTAAAGGCTGCCAAGCGCTATCAGTCATTGTGATGCGCGCCATCTCACCATACAATCAATTAACCGAACGAGGTGAATATGATCACAATCATTAAACGAATCATTCTGAGCTGCTTATTATTCAATCTTGGTCTTGCTCATGCCCATCACGGCTGGTCTGAATATGATCAGACCAAGACCGTGAAGCTCACTGGCACGATTACTCAAAGTGGTTATGAGCATCCGCATGGAGTAATTAAATTAAGTGCCGATGGTAAGTCGTGGACGATTGTGCTTGCCCCACCCTTTCGAATGGAAAACCGGGGCTTGAGCAAGAGTGATATTGCCAACGGTTCGCAAGTCATGGTTGAGGGCTATATCAATCGCAGCCAACCCGATGAACTGCGCGCCGAGCGCATCACTGCTGGCACAAAAACGGTTGAACTGCGTTAATGACTAGCCCCATCATGGCCTTGGAGGGCTTATGGCTAGCCCAGGCCATGAAGCACTCGCCTTGGCTCTACCCTACGGTTGAGACCATGCACATCTGGGGCATCAGCATGCTTTTTGGAAGTGTGGTCATCATGGATTTACGGGTCCTGGGTTTTGGTAACAAACTCAATCTATCGGATCTATCTCGCTTGGGGATCTTAGTGGCCTTCCTCGGGTTTGGCCTAGCGGTTCTCACCGGATCGCTGATGTTTATTACTCAAGCCTCTGAGCTCATTGGTTCACGCTTATTTATTCTGAAGATGTGCCTGATCTTCTTGTTGCTTGCCAATGCCATGATTCTGCGCATGCGCACCATCACCAATGGGGTGAGTAAAGCCCAAGCCCTTCTCTCACTCGCCGGTTGGGCGAGTGTGATTGGGATGGGACGTTGGTTGGCTTATATCTAGAACCTACTAGGTCGAGAGCTTCTGACGATTCGCCTCGAGACGGCGATCCACAAGTGCTACCTGAGCATCAATTGCCGGATGACTCATGCCCTTGGATCTAGCAATCAGTTGCACTAACTTATCAGCGCGCTCAATGTAAGGGGCGCCATTCTGCAAAGCACGCGCTGCAGATGCAGGCCTTGAGAGTGACTGGGCTGCAGCAGCATACTTCTCGAAGGGAACCAAGTCGGCTGGGTTGGAACCTAATTTGATACACAAATCGACCACAAAGTTATAGACCGAGCGTGATTCATCAAGGTTGGCGTGAACGGCGTCCTGAGTATTGCGCATACCATCAGCAGTTACACATCGATAGTTACCAGCCAATAACATCGCCCACTTCGCTAAGGGCACAAATAATGAGTCATGAACCTTCAATTTCACGGGTAGCTCAATGGGTCCCTCTGGCGTTGCAAAGCGGGCATTGGCCACATCGGTTTCCAGCTGACGCAAGATTTGGTTGTATGCGTCATTATTAAAGGTGGCGCATTTGAAGTTCGTTGGCAAGGTCACCTGCAGAACATTGGCTGGTTCGCCTGGCGGACGGATCGCCTGAGGGTCGGGGCTATTTAATGTAACGTTGTTCGGATCAAAGCTATCCCATACACGTGCATCGGTGTAAGCAGCCTCTAGCGCCTCATAATCCAGTCCAGGAATACGCTTCATGTAGGGCAATGGCGGCATGTTCATAATCGACATACACGGTATTCCAGAACGACCGATCGCTGCCATCAACTCACGTACACCGGGTGAGCGATATTGAGGCTCTTGCATACACAGCCCCACCAAATCATATTGGCTCACGTCGACTGTTTCTGCAGGTCCAGCACTCACCGAGCCAGGCAATTGTTGTGAGTTGAGAAGAATGGGCTCAGCACGCCCCCGAATGGGTAAACGGACTTTGAACCCTTCGGCATTAATGAGCTTTGCCTCTTCGGGCAAACACACCAAGTGAATGTGATGACCGCCATAGAGTAATTTAGATGCTAGGAGGGAGCCATAAGAGGCTCCTAGTAATAAGATTTTGTAAGGCATGGTTTTAATTGTTGATTGCTTTTAATCGTGCTTCTTTGAGTCGCGGATCCACTAAATGACCTTTGCGGGCACGATTGCCTGCGAAGCCCTTTAGTGTTTTAGCGTCCAGCAGTGTATCAGTGGGTTTACCAGCGCGTCCTAACCCGCTGTAACTTATCCCTGCTGAACCAAAGGTAATTGCGCAACGCAAATGCTCCTTAACATCCAGTCCCATCAAGATCACACCCTTACCACCAGTCGGCAAGCGTTTGAGCTCATCGAGTGGGAACACTAAGAGTCGGCCGTTCTCCGATAAACATGCCACTTGACGCATACCCTCGCTCACCCTTGCAGCACCAAGAGGTGCATCACCAGGGGTTTTCTTATCCAGACCCACAAAGGATTTACCCGCTTTATTGCGAGTGATCATGTCTGCCACATTCGCCAAGAATCCATTACCGCCTTTGGTGGAGATCAACACCAGATCATCGGCGTGACCTGCGTAGTAAGCAACCATTTGTGAGCCTGGCGCGAGATTGACATAGCTCGTAAGTGGTGAACCATCGCCTCGTGCGCCGGGCAACTCACTCACGGCAACCGTATAGACTCGACCGTCACTACCAAAGCCAAGCATTTGATCGACAGTGCGGCACTCAAAGGTATCGTAGAGTGCATCACCCGCTTTGAAGGTGAACTGTTGGGGATCATGCTCGTGACCCTGGCGGACTCGCACCCAACCCTTTTGGGATACGATCACGGTTACTGGCTCATCAATCACCTTGACCTCGGCCACCGCCCGTTCATCTTCTTTCATGAGGGTGCGACGCGCATCACCAAACTCTTTAGCATCACTCTCAATTTCTTTGATGATGTGTTTGCGCAATGCCGACTCGTTACTGAGTAACTCATCAAGCTCTGCCTTTTGCCCTTTGAGCTCTTTAAGCTCCTGCTCAATCTTGATCCCCTCCAAGCGTGCCAGCTGGCGCAAACGAATCTCTAATATATCTTCGGCCTGACGCTCGGTGAGCTTAAAGGCCTTCATCAAATCGGGTTTTGGCTCATCGCTATTGCGAATCAGCTTAATGACCTTATCAATGTTTAGAAAGACAATCTTGCGCCCTTCCAAGATATGCATCCGGTCTTTGACCTTCCCCAAGCGATGCTGGGTACGGCGAGTGACGGTCTGCACGCGAAACTCAATCCACTCGGTGAGGATCTCTTTTAATCCCTTTTGACGGGGTCGGCCGTCATTCCCAATCATCACCAAATTAATTGAGGCATTGGACTCGAGTGAGGTATGCGCAAGTAGTAAGGTGATGAACTCATTCGGTTCAACATTCTTACTCTTTGGCTCGAACACCAAACGTACCGGGGACTCACGGCTCGATTCATCGCGCACGCTATCTAAGACATTCAAAATGGTTTGCTTGAGATTGTTTTGCTCGGTGGTCAGTGATTTCTTGCCCAGCTTCACCTTGGGATTGGTGAGCTCCTCGATCTCTTGCAAGACGCGTTGCGCTGAGGTCGCGGGTGGTAACTCATTAACCACCACTTGCCATTGCCCACGTGCGAGTTCTTCAATGGTCCAGCGTGCGCGCACCTTGACCGAGCCACGCCCACCCTCATAGATCTGGGCGATCTCACTAGCCGGCGAGATGATTTGTCCACCTCCTGGAAAATCCGGGCCTGGAATGTGTTTGAGTAAATCGTCCAAACTGGTTTTGGGAGACTTCATGAGCGCTACTGCAGCACTTGCCACCTCCCGTAAGTTATGCGATGGAATCTCGGTCGCCATACCCACGGCAATGCCAGAGGCGCCATTGAGCAAGACAAATGGCAGACGTGCTGGGAGTAATTTAGGTTCTTTAAACGAACCATCGTAGTTGGGAACAAAATCAATCGTACCCTCATCAATCTCAGAGAGCAGCAGGCTCGCAATCTTAGTCAAGCGTGCTTCGGTGTAGCGCATCGCCGCAGCCCCATCACCATCGCGCGAGCCAAAGTTACCTTGGCCATCAATTAATGGGTAGCGTAAGGAGAAATCCTGTGCCAAGCGCACCAGGGCATCGTAGGCCGATTGATCACCATGGGGATGGAACTTACCCAAGACATCGCCGACCACGCGCGCACTCTTAACTGGCTTCGCATCGGCACGCAAGCCCATCTCGTTCATCGCAAACAAAATACGACGTTGTACTGGCTTTTGCCCATCGGCGACTTCGGGTAATGCCCGCCCTTTGACCACACTAATCGCATAATCAAGGTACGCACGCTCAGCGTAGATGCCTAAGGATAAGAACTCCTCTGGGTTAGCCGTATTTGCTTTGGGCCGCTCTTGAGTAAAGAGATCCCCCTGCTCAGGAGTTGCTTTCTTATTTTTAGTCGCCATGCTGTGTCCTAAATGTCGGCTTCTACTTCATTACCGCGCTCTTCTAACCAATCGCGGCGCGCGCCAGATTCTGCTTTGCCCATCAACATATCCATGGTCTTAATGGTCTCGCTCTCGCTCATCTCGCCCAAGGTCACCGGCAAGAGACGTCGGGTATCAGGATTCAAGGTGGTATCCCACAGTTGCTCAGCACTCATCTCACCTAAGCCCTTAAAGCGCGAGATTTGCCAGGCGCCCTCGCGCACACCGTCTTTGCGCAGCTTATCTTCAATGGCAGTTAGTTCGCCCTCATCGAGTGCGTAGATCTTCTGTGCGGGCTTCTTGCCACGCGCAGGTGCATCAACGCGATACAGTGGTGGTCGCGCAACATACACATGACCGTTCTCGACCAAGCGTGGGAAATGTTTATAAAAGAGTGTGAGCAGCAGCACCTGAATATGCGAGCCATCCACATCGGCATCCGACAGTATGCAAATCTTGCCGTAGCGTAAGTTCCCCAAGTTGGGTTCATCATTAGGCCCGTGGGGATCAACTCCAATCGCTACTGCGATATCGTGTACTTCGTTATTGGCAAAGAGCCGATCGCGCTCGGTCTCCCAAGTATTGAGGACCTTACCCCGCAAAGGCAAAATCGCTTGATATTCTTTATTGCGCCCCATCTTGGCAGAACCACCGGCGGAGTCGCCCTCCACCAAGAAGATCTCATTTAAAAGAATGTCTTCACTCTCGCAATCGGTGAGCTTGCCAGGCAGTACCGCGACACCCGAGGATTTTTTCTTTTCCACCTTTTGACCAGCGCGGGTGCGCGCTTGTGCTTGTTTAATGACGAGCTCTGCAAGTGCTTTGCCGTAATCAACGTGTTGATTGAGCCACAACTCAAGAGCGGACTTCACAAAGCCAGAGACCAAGCGCACGGCATCGCGGGAGTTCAGGCGCTCTTTAATCTGTCCTTGGAACTGGGGATCCAACACTTTGGCAGACAAAATAAATGAGGCCCTGGCAAATACGTCCTCAGGCATGAGCTTCACCCCCTTGGGTTGCAAGGCATGGATCTCAACAAAACTTTTGACCGCATTAAAGAGTCCTTCGCGCAAACCACTCTCATGCGTACCACCCGCTGGGGTTGGGATGAGGTTCACATAACTCTCGCGTACCGGTGCCCCCTCTTCGGTCCAACTCACGACCCAAGCGGCACCCTCACCTTCGGCAAAGGCTTCTTCATCGCCTGCGCCACTGGCGTAATGCTCACCCTCAAATGCAGGAATTACTGGGGCACTATGGCCACCTTGTGCCAAGGCTTCATCGAGGTAACCTTTTAGTCCTTGGGTGTAGAGCCAGGATTGGCTTTGCCCGTTTTTTTCTTGAACCAGCGTGACCTTGACGCCGGGTAAGAGCACTGCCTTGGAGCGCAAGAGGCGCTCGAGATCAGCCATGGGAATGGTGGCACTATCAAAGTATTTTGGATTCGGCCAAACGCGCACTTTGGTGCCATGCGCTTTATCGCCTTTGGTTGCTGCTTTGGATTTAAGTTTCTCGATCACATCGCCATCGGCAAAGGTGATGTTGGAGACCTGTTGCTCACGCCACACGGTCACCTCTAAACGTTTAGCGAGCGCGTTCGTAACCGACACACCCACACCATGTAAGCCTCCTGAGAATGCATAAGCACCGCCACTACCCTTCTCAAACTTGCCACCGGCATGCAATTGGGTAAAGACGATTTCAACGACGGGTTTTTTCTCTTGGGGATGCATACCCACTGGAATGCCGCGGCCATCGTCTTCCACACTCACACTACCGTCGGTGTGTAAGGTCACGACCACTTCTTTACCGTAACCACCGAGTGCTTCGTCTGAGGCGTTATCTAAGACCTCCTGAATGATATGCAGGGGATTATCGGTGCGGGTGTACATACCCGGGCGCTGACGCACTGGCTCCAAGCCCTTTAAGACTTTGATGGAGGATTCGCTGTATTGGGATGGTTTACGGGTTGCCATGCGCAGAAATTGTAGTCATATCCCAAAGGCGTGTGACAAAAGCATGGGAAAATAAGCCTATGGGAGCTTTAAGTCATATTCGCGTATTAGATCTGAGCCGGGTATTAGCGGGTCCGTGGTGTGCTCAAAACTTAGCTGATTTGGGTGCTCAGGTGATTAAAGTGGAGCGCCCGGGCGCAGGTGACGATACCCGCCATTGGGGCCCTCCCTTTGCTAAAGACCCAAATGGTCAGGACACCACCGAGTCAGCGTATTACATCTCGATTAATCGTAATAAGAAATCCATCACGCTCGATATCAGTACCTCTGAGGGTCAAGCGATTGTGCGTGATTTGGTCAAGACCTCCGATGTGGTGATCGAGAACTACAAGGTGGGTCAGCTAGCGAAGTACGGTCTTGACTATCAATCCTTATGTGCGATCAAGCCCAATCTCATTTATTGCTCGATCACCGGCTTTGGTCAAACCGGTCCCTATCAACATCGCCCTGGTTACGACTTCATCCTGCAAGGCATGGGTGGCTTTATGAGCATTACCGGTGAAGCGGATCATTTACCCGGTGGTGGTCCTCAAAAGGCTGGGGTTGCGATCGTGGATTTATTTACAGGGATGTATGCCAGCTCCGCCATCCTTGCGGCGGTGATTCATCGCGATCGCACTGGTGAGGGTCAATACATTGATATGGCTCTCCTCGATACTCAAGTAGCAATGCTTGCCAATATCTCCAGTAATTATTTATGCAGCGGGATCTCGCCGCATCGCTGGGGCAATGCTCACCCTAATGTGGTGCCTTATCAAACCTTTCAGACATCGGATAGCTGGATTATTGTGGCGGTCGGTAACGATAGCCAGTTTCGTAACTTCGTGAAGGTCGGCAATCGCGAGGCTCTTGCTGACGACGTGCGCTTTGCAACAAACCCAGCGCGCATTGAGCACCGCACTGCATTAATCCCACTGTTAGCCGAGATGGTGAAGGAGAAGACCAAGGCGCAGTGGATTTCTTTATTGGAGACGGCGGGTGTGCCTTGCGGGCCCATTAATAATTTGCAAGAGGTGTTTGAGAACGAGCAAGTCATCTCGCGTGGCATTGAGATGCGCGTGCCCCACCCAACCGCCGGCACCATGAAATTGGTCGCCAGTCCCATGCGTCTTTCTAAAACCCCGGTGGAGGTGCGCATGCCACCACCGCTGTTGGGACAACATACCGATGAGGTCTTACGCGAACTGGGTATGAGTGCAGAACAAATTAGCGAGTTGCATCAGAAAGGCATTGTGTGACCCAGCGCGCGCCCAGCCTATCGATGCTTCAAGTGCTGATCTTTGGCAGCCTAATGGTCACCCTCTCCATGGGCATTCGTCATGGCTTTGGTCTCTTTAATATGCCCATTACCTCCGCCAACGGTTGGGGCCGTGAGACCTTTGCATTAGCGATTGCACTCCAGAACCTCATTTGGGGATTTGCACAACCCGTCGCTGGTGCGCTTGCCGATCGCTATGGACCATTCAAGATCATGATTCTGGGTGGATTCTTATATGCCGTGGGTCTGATAGGGATGGCACTCACCAATGATCCCTTGTTATTTCATTTGGCGGGCGGTCTATCGATTGGTATTGGTCTAGCGGCGACAACCTACAGTGTGGTGTACGGCATTATTGGTCGCAATGTATCGCCTCAAAAACGCGTCTGGGCGATGGGTGTTACGGCAGCGGCAGGCTCCTTCGGTCAGTTTTTGATGATGCCGCTTGAGCAAGGCTTGATTAGCAACTTTGGAGCCAACGAAGCACTCATCTATTTAGGGCTCATGGCCTCACTCATGATCCCGATTGCATTTTTCTTACGCGAGACCGGTTTTGAGCCCAATCAAGCCGGTGATCAAACCATCCGACAGGCTCTTAACGAAGCGATTGGTAATCGCAACTTTCGTTTCTTGATGATGGGTTACTTTGTGTGCGGCTTTCAGGTGATCTTTATTACGGTTCACCTCGCGCCCTATCTCAAGGACATGTCAGCGATTTATCCGGGCATCAACGGTGCGACTGTGGCAACCACCGCCTTGGCCTTGATTGGTTTATTTAATGTGATTGGCACCTACTACGCTGGGGTCTTGGGTGAACGCTTTCCTAAACGATTTTTACTCTCGGGTATTTACTTCACACGCTCGCTAGCGATTGCCCTCTTTTTATTGTTACCCCTCTCCTCGATGAGCACCTATGTATTTGCTGCCGTGATGGGGGTACTTTGGCTCTCGACCATTCCACTCACGAATGCGATCGTCGCTCAGATTTTTGGGGTCAAGTACCTCACCATGCTCTCGGGGGTGGTGTTCTTCTCCCATCAATTAGGGAGCTTTTGTGGTGCCTACTTTGGTGGCTACCTCTACGATCTCACCGGCTCTTATCAGATCGTATGGGGCATTGCCATGGCCCTCGGGGTCTTTGCCGGTCTGATTAATTTACCGATCCGCGAGGAACCCTTACAGCGCCCAGCAAGCGCGTGAGGCGGTAGAGTTTCTGTAGCGATGGCCACTTGCTTTCGGTAGAATGCATTCATGAGCCAATCCGCATCAATGACTTCAACTCTGACCAGAAAGAAGATTGCTCTCTATGCAGTTGTTGTGATTCTTCTAATGCTGGTCTTTGCGCTCTACTTCATTCCAGAAGTTGTGATTGGTTTAGCTGAGCAAGCATGGGCCCTGTGTGGCTGGTAATCCACTCCCGCTGTAGCACAATGGATAGTGCAATCGCCTCCTAAGCGATAGATCCAGGTTCGACTCCTGGCAGGGGGACCAAATTTATTCATAACGCATTGATTGTTGAATTAGGAAAACTACTGAGCTGATTCAATCTCAATGTGTCACGCAATTGTTACGTCTTTAAATTCATGAGCGATCGATTGGTGATGAAGTTATCCACAGCGTGTGTGGACAAATCGATAAAAATTTTCCTAAGTGCTGATTTTTAAACGAGTGAGCTGGCATGCTCAAAAATTGAGCATGGTCGACATAGTTCGCTTACACTTGATTCATGTCAACAATTCCTGTAAGCACACTCGCCGCTCTCGAAGAAATGTTGCAAAACGCGAGTTGTCATCTACCACACGCGTGCCTGCCGATTCTGTTGGGTGAGCGCACTGTTGGTCACCTCGTCCCTGAATTCACCCCCTTCGTGATCGAGAGTTTGCAACGCGAGCCAATTGCCCATCTGAATGTCAGTGCGCGTGGTTTGTCTTTGGCAGCAGTTCCTCCTGCCCACCTCAGTGCCAGTTTGCGCGTCTTGGCGATGAGGATGCGTGACGCTGGCTTGATCCCTGCGTGGCGCAATGAAGAGTTTGCATTCTATGGCGCTGATGGTCATGAGTACTTTCGGGTTGAGCGCGCGGCGTTTCGTAGTCTTGGGGTACAAAGTCAGGCAGCGCACATCAATGGCGTAAGCACCAATGGCCAACTCTGGGTAGGACGGCGCAGCGAGAGTAAGCAAATTGATCCCGGCAAACTCGATAACCTCGCCGCTGGGGGCATTAGCGCCTCCGAGACCGTGGTGCATTGTGCGATTCGGGAGCTTTGGGAAGAAGCAGGCATTCCCGAGCCGATCGCCAGTGCCATTACTCCAGCAGGCAAGCTACTCATTAGCCGCCCTCACCCACCGCATGGGATCCACCATGAAAGCCTCTTCATCTTTGATCTTGAGCTCCCTAATCATCTAATCCCCGTCAACCACGATGGCGAGGTCAGTGGCTTTATCCAACTGGATCTCGCGGAGGCTGCCGCCCGCATCCTGGCGGATGAGTTCACGACCGATGCGGCCCTGGTCACTGCCGACTTGATATTGCGCCGCAACCGGATGGCTTGATGAAGCTCAAGGATGAGCTTTAGGGATTCGTGGTTAAATAGGGTCACAAGGATGAAACAGGGGTGCCCCCACTGCGGTGGTGCTGAGAAAGACCCTCGAACCCGATCCAGGTAATGCTGGCGTGGGGAGTTCCATCAAACCGGCACCCGGTTTCGTCCACTCTATGAATATTGCGAGGAGATGGACATGAGCGTTAGTACCGAGAATCAAAAGAAGGCCAAACCAGAAATCCCCAGTCTGAAGAGTTTGGAGCGAGACTTTGGGCAAAAGTTTGCCTATCCGGCTTCCACCAAAACCTATTTGCAAGGATCGCGCCCTGACGTGAAGGCACCGATTCGGGTGATTGAGCAGTTACCGACCAAAACCGGTGAGACCGAGACTCCTAATCCGCCGATTCCGGTGTATGACACCTCAGGTCCCTACAGCGATCCCGATATCGTCATCAATTTAGAAAAAGGTCTACCCAAATTACGTAGTCAATGGATTGGTGAGCGCGGTGATACCGAGCAACTCGCTGGCCCCTCCTCCGAATACGGTGTGGCCCGCGCACACGATCCAGCCACCGCGCATTTGCGCTTCTCACACATTGCTGCGCCTCGGGTTGCCAAGTCCGGTGCGAACGTCAGTCAAATGCATTACGCCCGCAAAGGCATCATCACCCCTGAAATGGAATACGTGGCTCTGCGCGAGTCCATGGGCCTTGAGAAACTTCGCCAAGATCCACGCTACCAACAGATCCTCAAGCAGCATCCTGGCAAATCCTTTGGTGCGAATATTCCGGATGTGATTACTCCAGAGTTTGTGCGCTCGGAGATTGCCGCAGGCCGCGCCATCATCCCCGCCAACATCAACCATCCAGAGCTCGAGCCCATGATCATTGGTCGGAACTTCCGTGTGAAGATTAATGGCAATTTGGGTAACTCCGCCGTGACCTCCTCGATTAATGAAGAGGTCGAGAAAATGGTCTGGGCGATCCGTTGGGGTGCCGACACCATCATGGATCTCTCCACCGGTAAGCATATTCATGAAACGCGTGAGTGGATTATTCGGAACTCACCAGTCCCGATTGGTACGGTGCCGATTTATCAAGCACTCGATAAGACCGGCGGCATTGCCGAAGACCTTACCTGGGAAATGTTCCGTGACACCTTGGTGGAGCAAGCCGAGCAAGGCGTGGATTACTTTACGATCCATGCAGGCGTATTGCTGCGTTATGTACCACTCACTGCCGATCGCATTACCGGCATCGTCTCCCGCGGTGGCTCGATCATGGCCAAGTGGTGCTTAGCGCATCACAAAGAGAACTTCCTCTACACCCACTTTGATGAGATCTGCGAGATCATGAAAGCCTATGACGTGTCATTTAGTCTTGGCGATGGTTTGCGTCCAGGTTGCATTGCGGACTCCAATGACGCCGCTCAGTTTGGTGAGTTGCATACTTTAGGTGAACTTACCGCTAAGGCCTGGAAGCACGATGTGCAAGTAATGATTGAGGGTCCTGGTCACGTTCCAATGCAACGCATTGAAGAGAACATGACCGAAGAACTCAAGCATTGCCTTGAGGCCCCCTTCTACACTCTAGGACCCTTGATTACTGATATTGCTCCTGGCTACGATCACATCACCAGTGGTGTGGGTGCTGCGCAGATTGGTTGGTACGGCACGGCGATGCTGTGCTATGTAACTCCCAAAGAACATTTGGGTCTTCCCGATAAAGAGGATGTGCGCGAGGGTATCATTACCTACAAGATCGCTGCCCATGGCGCTGACCTTGCGAAGGGCTTTCCGGGTGCTCAGTTGCGCGATAACGCCCTCTCCAAAGCACGTTTTGAGTTCCGCTGGGAAGATCAGTTCAATCTAGGCTTGGATCCCGAGCGTGCGCGTGAGTACCACGATGCCACCCTACCAGCCGAGGGTGCCAAGATTGCGCACTTCTGTTCGATGTGCGGTCCCAAGTTCTGCTCCATGAAAATTACCCAAGATGTGCGTGATTACGCCGCAAGCCTCAAAGAAGGTGTTGACCCTGCCAAGGGCATGGAAGAGAAATCGATCGAGTTCCGCAAACGCGGCAGCGAGATCTATCAGTAGGTCTTGCAATGAGTATGTCGTACGCCATCGTCGGTGCCGGCCTCATGGGTCGGATGATGGCGTATGCCCTCACCAAATCGGGCTCAAAGGTGGAACTGTTTGAGCGCAGTGGCCCCGATGCAGAGCACTCCGCTGCACGGGTTGCCGCTTCGATGTTAGCCCCTCTTGCCGAATCAGCGATTACCGAAGCACCGGTGGTGCGCATGGGGCTGTATGGGCTTGATCGCTGGAAGCAGCTCATTACGGAGTTGAACGCGCAAGTATCGCAACAGACCTACTTTCAGCAAGACGGCACTCTCGTTTTATGGCATCGCCTTGATGCACCCGAGGCGCAACGCTTTGCTGAACATCTTGAGCGTAATGTGCGCATGAACCCAGCTCTGGCGACACCCTGGCATCTTGATAGCAAGGCACTCACCGAGCTTGAGCCTGCCCTAGCGGAGCGCTTTACCCAAGGTCTCTTTTTGCCTCGCGAGGGCCAGCTCGATAATCGTCAACTCTTAACTGGCTTACTTGAGTTCTTAACGAAAGCACAAGTGCCCATGCATTGGCATCGTGCGATGGAGCCCCATGAGCTGCGTGGACATGGCTTTGACTGGGTGATTGACTGCCGTGGCTTAGGTGCCAAAGCCAGTTGGGCCGATACCCGCAATCCCCTGCGTGGGGTTCGGGGGGAAGTGATTCGGGTGCATGCCCCAGAGGTCAAGCTCAAGCGTCCTACACGCTTGATCCACCCCCGCTATCCCATCTACATTGCACCCAAAGAGAATGATCTCTATGTAATTGGGGCCACTGAAATTGAATCCGATGATCTCTCACCCGTGAGCGTGCGCTCATCGATGGAGCTGCTCTCGGCGGCCTACTCGGTACACTCCGGCTTTGCCGAGGCACGGATTGTGGAGGCAGCTACGCAATGCCGTCCAACGCTTAAAAATAATTTGCCGGAGATTTGCATACCGGAGCCTGGGCTCATGCAAATCAATGGGCTCTATCGCCATGGGTATTTAATTGCACCAGCCATGGTGGATGCGGCACTGCAAGTGCTACAGGGCGAATCCCAAACGCTTGCCAAGCGCTTTGATTTGCAAGTCCAGCAAGCCACTTTGAGTCAGTCCCTCGTATGATGCGCGTGATTGTTAATCAACAAGTCCTTGAGCTCGCACCCGAGAGTAAGGTCAGTGATCTCTTAACAGTGCTCGATGCCAAACCACCCTATGCCGTGGCGGTTAATTTGCAGTTCGTTCCCAAATCACAGCATGCGGAGTATGTTTTGCATGACAACGACTCCATTGAAATTATTTCACCGGTGACCGGTGGTTAAACTATCCATATTCAACTCATGACCGCTCCTTTACCAACCCACCTCAATGATCCTCTCATTCTGTATGGGGAGTCATTTGCGAGTCGTTTGCTACTAGGTACCTCACGCTATCCCTCGCCTCAAGTTCTGGAGACCGCCGTGCAACGTGCACGACCGGCCATGATTACAGCAAGCTTGCGACGTCAGGGCTCCGCTGCAACCGAAGCGCACAGTGGCTTTTGGGAGCTCCTCAAGAAAATGGCAGTACCGGTATTACCCAATACTGCTGGGTGCCATAGCCCACAAGAGGTGATTACCACCGCGCAGATGGCGCGTGAGGTGTTTGAGACCAACTGGATTAAGTTAGAACTGATTGGAGATGATTACACCCTGCAACCGGATACCTTACGCCTGGTGCAAACCGCCGAGCATCTCATCAAAGATGGGTTTAAGGTTCTGCCCTATTGCACCGAGGATCTCATTTTGTGTCAGCGCTTAGTCGATGTTGGTTGCCCAGCGGTCATGCCCTGGGCTGCACCGATTGGTACCGGTCAAGGGCCGCTTAATCCTTATGCGATGCGCTTACTACGCGAGCGTTTGTCGGTTCCCTTACTCGTCGATGCCGGTTTAGGCCTACCATCGCATGCCTGCACGGTGATGGAATGGGGCTTTGATGGTGTGCTACTGAATACGGCCGTAGCACTTGCCCAAGATCCTGTTGCGATGGCTCAAGCCTTTGCCAGCGCCGTTCATGCAGGTCGTCAGGCATTTTTATCGGGGGCGATGCAACCCCAGGATTCAGCGCAGGCGAGTACCCCATTGGTAGGCACTCCGTTTTGGCATCACGAATAGGAATCTAGTGTGAGTCATATTCGGGAGATGGCGAAGCAAATTGTGGCAGCGCATTGCCATCATGAGTTGTGTTTACCTTTGCCAAGCTTTAGTCCTGATCAACCACCACCCACCATTAAGACCGAGGCCAGCCAAGATCAATACGAACTCGCTGGCACGATTGCGGCGATTGAGATGGGTTTTATTGAGAGTGATGCACGCGTTTTAGGCAAAGCATGGTCACGTATGATCAAAGATGTAGGTGACTTTAATCCCAAACTCTGGCCCTCACGCCCAGAGTATTTTGAGATGTTGCCCTACTCGCGCAATTCGAATCCAAAAGCCTTTAAAGAGTGTCCCAAGCG
>JACCDV010665435.1_pt1 | contig 18440 bp, 22 predicted proteins | sample 7446131 | NCBI WGS metagenome assembly JACCDV01 (sample SAMN15323448, study PRJNA562643) | freshwater metagenome | isolation source: river surface water | place: USA:Blue River Watershed | collected 2017-08-17 | reverse complement strand
GCCGATGATACCTGGGATCGCTCTGGGATCGAAGCTACCACCACGGTGTCGTTCGGCCGTTCAATCATGGCCGGAGCCGATATCGGGTATGCCCTCGGCGAACATCTCCTAGTGTATCTCGGGGGCGGCTTTGCCAGCGTGGACAGTTCCTACGAACGGATGACCCGAGATCAGGACCTGATCTCGATCCAGTCCGAAACCGGCACCGCTACCGGAACATACGTTCTCCTGGGAATTCAACGCCAGTTGACTCCGGAGTGGTCGTTCGGAGCCGAAGTCGCCCGCTATGATTTCGACTTTCCGGACGAATTCCTGAACGCAGAGCGAAGCGAGACGTACGGATTGAGCCTCACGGTGGCTCGAACGTTCTAACGTCCCCAGAAAGGCTCTCCTCCCGGAGAGCCTTTTTAGCAACCTGGCCACCTGATTGCATTCAAGGTCGCTCGGTGTATATTAGCAACACATACCAACTCCAAACCAAGGAGCAGGAAGATGTCGAGACCTTTGTTGATTCTTTGCTGCCTCGGCTGGTTCTCTATGATGGGACCCGCCTTCAGCCAAGATGCTCACACGCATTCGAACCCAGAAACCGCCGCTGAACCGGAAATGGGTGATTACGGCTATGGGCACGGCGATCTCCACGCCTACGGCACAATTGACCGATTGATGCAGTCATTTGGTCACGCGTGCTGCGATGGCGGCGAAGGCGGTGAGTGTCGGAAAACCGAGGTGCGGTATACCGGCGAACGGTGGGAAGCGTACCTCAATGGCACCTGGTGCCCACTGTCGATCACACCCCACTTCGATGTACCCCTCCCGCCTGATACCCAAGCGGTGGTATGTGCCGACTATCGCATCCGCAGCGACGGCTGCTCGGCCACCTACTGCGCTGCTACGATTCTCGGCACCCCGAGCATGTGAACGAGTCACCAGCCGCCTCCCCCAAGGGCGGCTTTTTATTTCTCTCGGCCGTGCCTGGTGACGCACGGGTGTTTTTTGCGTATAGTACGTTACGGACACAGCAACAGACGCGGATCTTTCCATGCTGAATCAACACTGGCAGTACGACCTAGCGCACCACTCACCGTACGGAAGGCATCAACCGAAACCAGAACTTGTCATCTCGATCGCGGCCTGCCACCAAGAGGAGCTAGACCGGCGACTCACCGTCATGCACGAACGCTGGCACCAAGAAGCGGCAGCCTACTGCCAATCCTCGGATCTAAAGTTCTTTGGACTCGAGCGCGACCTCTTTGGTGGCGAGTTTGGGTACGCCCGCTGCGGGTACTGGCAAATTTTTGAGGGCAACCTTGAACTTCACCTGCCGCTTACCCAAAACTACCAGCCGACCGTGTTCACGCTGCGGTCGCTGTTTCAAACCCTCCGTACCCCACTATCTGAACACCCCACCAGTAACCGAACCCAGCTCCTTGAACTGTGTACCCGAGCTGATCCGACTGCAACCGGGTACGGTCACGCCGTTGGCGGATACGTAGCATCACCAGTACTGTCGTTCTTAGCTGATCAGGCGGCACAGCGACCTTGCACCGAACACGGGCAAGCAACCGCTTGCGCTCCCGTACCAACCCCGATCATCATCGCAATGGAGGAAACCTGGAAAGCGGTAACGCACCCGGATTGCTGGCGCTGGGGTGACGACATCTACGGGCTGATGCGCCAGAATGGCGAGTTCTTCCTAAGCTGCTTCGGCGATCGGTGTGATGTCGGGGTCTATGACCGCGGACTGATCGACCCTACTGACCAGTACCAAACGCTTTCGTGCCACAACCTCGAGCGAGCCGATCAGCAGCTCACACTCCTTTCTGGCCTCGCCAAGCTCTGTGAGCTGGCGCGGGAGCACTGAATGATGCCGCCCTTCCCCGATTCGGGAAGGGCGGTTTTTCTTGCAAATGCGGCTTTTTAGTCCATAGTATTGGGTTTGGATTCACTGTCCTTTGTAAAACTGGAGATCAGTTATGGACGCCACTGCCAATCTCTACCAAGTCGGAGGGGTGGTCGTGCACGCAAAGCACGGCCCCAGTCACATCACCGCCATCGAGTCAGAGGTCATCACGGGAACGGAGTACCAGATCCTCCGTCTGACCTACCCACGGAAACAGCTCGCCCTGTCGGTTCCACTGACCGGGACCGGCATACGCGACGTACGGCCGCTGACGCCGGAAGTCACCCTCCGTGCCGCTATCAAGCAGATCAGCGCCGGGCGGATGCGCACCGGTCCCAAAGCCTGGAACCAGCGATCAGCCCGGCTGCTGGAGCAGCTCAATAGCGGGGACATCAACCAGCTCGCGAGCGTCGTTGGTGAACTCTACCCGAAACCGGACGCGACGGAACCGCCGGCCGGACAGACGATCTACCAGGAAGCGCTCGACCGTTTAGTCCAAGAGATCAGCCTAGTACGATCCTGCTCCGAAGCGGAGGCAGTGGCGTACCTGGAGGAGCTCTGCCCCGGCAAAACCTTCCGGCTAGACCGGCTCTACTTTGGTGCTGCTGTGGCCGCTTCACCGAAACCGGTGCGGCGCGGGTTCATGAAAAAAATCGCCGAGCCCGCAGCCGAGTCGGACGAGTCGGATGAGGCAGTTCCTAATTCGCTGCCTAAACTCATGCCTCGCGGCGGAGCCCCTCGGAAACCCCGGCGCGTGCGGCTTCAAGAAGTGGAGTCAGACCGACCTACCCGAACTGTGTCGGACCGCTACGAAGAGTAGCAACCTGGCATCACCGCCCCCCCGAATATACGGGGGGCGGTTTTCTAACATGGCAAATGGCACAGCCGCTTTACAGCCGATTCATTTACGGTACAGTACCTGGCAGTACTGTACCCAAGCCAGGAGGAGCTATCCATGCACGATTCGTGGTCCGTACTGTCCGTCGTAAAAGGTCCCGGCGTACTTGATCGGACGATCATCGCGACCCTCAAAGTGGCGGCGGCCAAGCTGCACGAAGCGAGGATCGACCGGAGCCCCATCACCAGCGACTGCTGCACCGGCGTGATTCAAACCAACTGGGATAGCCACTTGGTGGGTGGACGATCCGGCATCTTGTTCCGCTCCCAAATTGACGAAGAGAGCGGCAGCTACTTCGTCAACTTTCTTTTGAGCAGGGATGACCTTGAGCGTGGCGCCGAGATCATCCGCGACATGGAGGCCCGGAGCCTCGGCACGTACCAGACCCTGTCCGAACGGATCCCGGTACCAGACCTCTACAAGTTCCATGACCTACGGAAGCATCGCCTCCACTAACTTACCCCTCGCCCCGTCCTTTCTGGACGGGGCTTACTTATTTTTCAATCTGTGAGGTACGAATCGAAATATACGGCGTGGCAGGTATACCCGCCTGGATGTTTGACGAGGTAGTCCTGGTGATAGTCTTCAGCTGGCCAGAACGTGGTGAGCGGTTCTAGCGTGGTCACGACCGGATCAGGCCAACGACCCGATTCATTAACGGTATTGATCATAGCCTCCGCCTCGGTTCGCTCCGCATCAGTTTGGTAGAAGATCGCCGAACGGTACGCTGTGCCGCGATCATTCCCCTGCTGGTTTAAGGTGGTCGGGTTATGGACCCGGAAAAAGAAATCGAGGAGCTGCTGGTACGACGTGACCGCAGGATCGTACGTGATCCGGACCGCCTCCGCGTGCCCCGGGTGAAATTCGTAGGTCGGACGTTCATTTGTGCCGCCAGTGTAGCCAACCTCGGTATCCGTAACACCAGGCTGCTGCCGGATCAGGTCCTCGAGACCCCAAAAACAGCCGCCAGCGACCACCATCTGCGCGAATGTGGTATCCATAGATTAGGCCGATTGCTCGAGATCAAGACAAATGCCGTTAATGCAGTAGCGGTTTTCGCGGGTGCCATCCTCGCGGCGCGGTCCATCCGGAAACACGTGCCCAAGGTGCGCGCCACACGTAGCACACTTCACTTCCGTTCGTACCATGCCGTGCGTGTAATCAGGGTGCATCGTCACTACCCCTTCAGACACCGGCTCGGTAAAGGACGGCCAACCAGTACCTGAATCAAACTTTTTATCCGTTTTGAATAACGGCGTATTGCAGATCGCGCAGTGAAAAATTCCCTCTCCATCAACCTGAAGGTACGGACTCGAGAACGGCGCTTCAGTAGCACCTTGGCGAGCTACCCGAAACAATTCGGGATCATCCTTCGAAAGTTCCTGGTCTGATTTCATACCTATATTGTACTGCGAATGAGGGACAATCCTTACATTTGTAAATTTAATGATTTTGTGTCATAATAATACATAGGCCAGGAGGCTCGTGATGCGGTACTGCGAATGCCAACGAAGGATCATATACTTTACCGTCGATGGCCGAGTGAAGAGCGACGACGAACACACGCTCTGCACCCGCTGCTATCGTTCCCTCCTCAATTCAACGAGGATACCGACCACCACCGGCCGGCAGTGACTGAAATCTCTGCCGGCCGTTTTTCTGTCAAAAAATCCGACCGTGATATAGTAGTGACCTATGCAATCTGTTATTTCATCCTTTCGTTGGCCGATCCTCTTTTCCCTGCTGCTGTTTGCCGGCACCTGGTATGGGTTTGGTACCGAAGCCCTATTCCTCGTAGTCATTCTGTCTGTACTCGAAGTCACCCTCTCGTTTGACAACGCTGTCGTAAACGCCAAAGTACTGAAGAACATGTCGCCCGTCTGGCAGCGACGCTTTCTGACCTGGGGCATTCTCATCGCCGTGTTCGGGACGCGGTTTGTGCTACCGATTCTCATTGTGAGCGCCGCGGTGTGGGCGTCCCCGCTGTACGTGAGCCAGCTTGCCCTCAATGACCCAGCCGCCTACAGCCACCTCCTTGAAGAAGTGCATGGGTTCATTACGGCCTTTGGCGGGATCTTCCTCCTCATGGTATCTCTGAAGTATTTCTTTGATCACGCCAAAACCATTCACTGGGTTGAATGGGTCGAAGCGAAGCTGGTCCGCTGGGGCAGCATCGAAGCGATCGAGATCGCGCTCGCGTTATCGGTCCTCGGGCTGCTCTCGGCTCTTACCTCGTTTGACCAGGCTGGCGTCCTGATTGCCGGCATCATCGGACTGGTACTCTTCATCGTTATGGAAGGCATCGCCAGTTCGATCCCGGTCGAGACCGAAGACATCGCCGTTGGCGGCGCGACCATGTTCCTCTACCTGAACGTCCTTGACTCGGCCTTTTCGCTGGACGGTGTGGTCGGCGCATTTGCCCTTACCACTAACCTATTCATCATTATGGTCGGTTTGGGTATCGGTGCCTATTTCGTTCGGTCCCTGACCATTTACATGGTCCGTGAGAATACGCTCGCGAATCTCCGCTACCTCGAGCAGGGCGCGCACTGGGCAATTTTTGGCCTAGCGATTTCCATGCTCGTTGACCTGGTCATCCATGTACCCGAGGTACTGATCGGCCTGGTCGGGCTCACGTTCGTCGGGTTCTCTTACTACTCTTCGATCAAAGCCAACCGCCAGGAAGCACTCGAGGCTGTGCGATAACAAAAAGTAAAACGACCAGCGAAAGCTGGTCGTTTTACTTTGGTGCCCAAGACTGGATTTGAACCAGCATGCCCTTGCGGGCGCTACCACCTCAAGGTAGTGCGTCTACCAATTTCGCCACCTGGGCAGGTGTATGCAGGGAATTTCTGCAGCGGCCCCATTATGCCAAATACCGTCATTTTTGCAAGAAAGGCCGTTCATTTTTTATACAACTTACCCAACAAAAAACTTCCCGCTCATCGAGCGGGAAGTTTTTTTGCTTACTTGGTTTCAGTTTCGGCTGGAGTGGCTTCGGCTGCTTCTGGAGCTGCTTCGGCAGACTTCAGTTCAGCTTCGGCTTTGGCGGCAGCTTCCTCGATCGCCTTAGCTTCAGCCTCGCGGCGAGCAGCAATATCTGATTCAGCTTCAGTCGCCATAGAAACGAGGCTCATGCGGCGCATCTGGCGCTTGATCTCACGCGCTACCTTCTCGCGGATGTAGTAGAGCTTAGCGCGGCGAACCTTAGCTCGCTTCACGATCTCGATCTTTTCGATCAATGGTGAGTAGAGCGGATAAATCTTCTCGACACCGATACCGTTTGATACCTTGCGGACCGTAAAGGTAGCGCCGGCCTCATCGCCGTGCTTTCGTGCTAGCACGAGTCCTTCAAATACCTGGAGGCGGGTCTTTCCTTTATCGACGATCTTCTGGTGCACGCGCACCGTGTCGCCCGGCTTGATACCGAGTGCCTTGCGGCCACCCATCTCGACCGGTGACGTTGTGATTGCTTGTAATGCTGTTGACATACGACTATATAGTTTTGGTAAAAACGTGTCCTAATCTAACACAGCTACGAGGCTAACGCAATACGTTCGGCGGCTAATTCAAATTCATTTGGTACCGGCGCAATAAACCGCTCCGCCAGGCCATGCGGCAACGTGATTTCAAGCGTGTGAGCGTGAAGCGCCAAACGAGCCAGGCCGAGATTGCTAGATTCCTCTGGCCGTTTGCCAGCATACAAGGTATCCATCACGATCGGGCGGTCGATGGCCTTTAAATGGACCCGCAATTGGTGGGTGCGGCCGGTCTTCGGAATGAGTTTTACGTATGAGAAACTCTCCCCCTCATACTCCCCGGTCCCGATCCGCTCCCAGTCCGTGACCGCTGGTCGGAGCACGCCGCGAGCGCCTCGCTGCGCGGAGCGGAGCTGAAAAAAACGGCTATGGCGGCCAATCGGGCGGTCAATGGTGCCGTACCGTTCATGCATGCGGCCATACACGAAGGCGCGGTACTCTTTCCGAGCGAGGCGGTCATGGAACTGGGCTTTGAGGTGCGCGTGCGCGGCGGCGGTTTTCGCAAGCACCATCACCCCTGACGTTTCCCGGTCCAGGCGATGCACCACTCCAGACCGCTCAAGTGGGGCGCCATTGGTCGCAAACCCCGGCTCCCCCACCCCGTTTGCTTCGGGAGCATGGCGCAAAAACCACGACACGACCGTGTCTACCCCCTCGCTTCGACCATCGTCGTGTACAAGCATGCCAAAGGGCTTGTCGATCACCAGCAGGTCTTCGTTTTCAAAAATAATCGTCGGCTCTTTATTGCCCGTGACGGCGGATGCGTGCTCCATATGCGGAGACTATACCGGCAAACTCATCCGGAGTAAATGCGGGCCAGTACGTGTCGGTAAAAAATAACTCACTGTAGACGCTCTGCCAGGTCAAAAAATTAGACAATCGCTCCTCGCCCCCGGTCCGGATGATCAGTTCAGGGTCAGGTAAGCCAGCGCTCCACAAGAGCGGTGAAAAGCTATCTTCCGTGACCGGAAGCCCGGTTTCGATTGCCGCATTGACCGCCGCAATGATCTCGGCCCGGCCACCGTAGGACAGCGCGATCCACACCGTTCCGCGGGTAAAGTGGGCGCTGGCGTTCTCTACCCTGGCGATCCCTGCCTGCACTGCGTCTGTAAAATCCTCTCGTCGTCCGATAAATCGAACCCGCACCTGGTGCTTCGCTAGACGTTCCTCCATTTCGCCGAGCATCACATTGAGGATCTCAAGGAGGTGCCCCACTTCCTCTCTACTACGGTGCCAATTTTCAGTAGAGAATGCATAGAACACAGCGTGCGGTATCCCAGCGGCAAGGACCGCTTCAGCGATAGTGTAAAAATTCTCATACCCCATGAGATGTCCGGACATAGTCGGCTGGCCGTGCGCTTTCGCCCAACGGCGGTTGCCATCCATAATGAAACCGACGGCGGAGATAGGAGATTGCATACGAGTAGTAACCGAAAAAAACAATACAACGTTACATCAGGATCGAGAATTCGTCGTACATACGCTTCCCGCTGCGCCACTCAACCGCTACCCCATCCACCCGAGACAAGAGCGAGCCTTCGTGGAGATGCTCGACAAACAGCTTTAAGGTATCTGGCAAACCTTGCGCCACTACTTCCACGCTGCCGTTCTCGAGATTCCGAACAGTACCCACCACCCCCAGATCGGTAGCGACACCCTGGACGTAATCACGGTAGCGCACCCCCTGCACCTTCCCGGTTACCGTTGCTCGCAGTTCAACCATAGGGCTATAGTATACGCTTTTCGGTGCCGTATTGAAAAATTTATAAAAACCCGTACTATAGTGTCACTTGCGCGATTAGCTCAGTTGGTAGAGCGGTTCGTTTACACCGAAAAGGTCGGGGGTTCAAGTCCCTCATCGCGCACCAATAAAATATCCGCCCTTGGCGGTTTTTTTATTGGTATGCGATGAAGAAGCAAACTGCTTTACTTTACTTGCACACCGTTAGCAATCACGAGTTTGCCAAAATTCTTAAGGATCAGGTGCGCATCCGGCGCGTCTTCGAATAACTCTTCGAGAATCGCCCCTTCCGGCAAATAGCCCGGCACAGCCTCGATTCGTTTCCGCAGATCATCAATGGATAGTTCAGGATGGAACTGGGTGGTATAGATCCGCTCCCGGTACCGCAACGCCGATACCTGGCAGCATTCGCCGCCTTCCATGAGAAGCACAGCTCCGTTTGGAACAGTCGCAAGGACATCTTGGTGCCCGTACTGGGCTTTGAAATTGGCTGGCAGATTCGCGCACAGGAAGTAGTCGTGCGCCTCGGCCAAGACCCGCACCTCATGGGAACGTAGTTTGCTCTGGCGCTCATCGTGCCGGACCGGCGCGCCGGCGTACGCGCCAAGGAGCTGGTGCCCGAAACAGATCCCTAATGTAGGGACATCGTGCGCAAACACATAATCCAAAAACAGCCGGAGCCGCTCAAGGAGCGTGTACGACATTGTTCGGGCCGGATCCGCCTCTGATCGAGCCCCATCGAAATACAGGTCACCAGACCCACCAAAGATTATTCCCGCGTACGGCGCGATGACCGCTTCCGGATCTGCCCACCGCACGGTTTCATCAAAGGCACTGACCGCATCAAGATCGATCTCGCTCCCCAACTCTCGCGCCACACTTTCCAGCTCCAGCGCCGCTGGCGCGGACTGCTTCCGGAACTGGATGAGGAGGATTTTTGGAAGAACGTGCATACGTTACCGCAATATACAAAAATGGCTCCGCGGTTTCAACCCTCGTTCCCTAGACGGGTAAATTTTGGTATGCTGCCCTCGAGAGTTTGTTCTCAAACCACGTCTGCCCCAAGTAAGGCTTCGCCTTGCAGGGGCGGCGTTCGGAACCAGAATGAAAGCGAGCTTTCATTCTGCTCCTCACTTGCCCCTGTAGTTAAATGGATATAACTGCGGACTTCTAAGCCGTTATTCTTGGTTCGATTCCAAGCGGGGGCACACTATGGCGCCAGGACCGGATCAACCGGCAGGGCGGGATCAGGCGTGACGGTGTTTTCAGACACTTCGGTCGGAAGCGTATCGGTTGGTTCAGGTGTCGGGTCAGTAGCGGAAGGCAGCGGGTCACTTGAAGTGGCGCTCGGCATAACCGGTACCACTGGGTCAGCTGCCTTAACGCCACTTCCCCCAGCAAAAACGTCAGCCCGGTACCGGTAGAGGCGAAGCGCCTCATCGACCACACGTGCATCGTACGGCACGACGTCCGCTGCTTCTGGGGTTTGGTTAAACCCTTCGTCATTTGTGATGTAGACGAAGGTTCCCCACCCAGCACTCCCCAGAATAACCAATGCTGACACCCCTAAACCGATCCACCAATCCCGAACCGGCTGCATCGGTGTTTTGTACAGTTTTCCACCTTTCTCGTGGGGTGCGCGCCGGCGCCAGGCGGCAATTTTAGTTGTGAAATTACTGGTAAACATATTATAAAGTGGTAACTCGCAAGCGGACCATACCATCAGTCATTCCGGTGTCACTGTCGGTTTCAATACTCATATCGGTCACTATCTGGTGGAACGGCGCATGCTCAACTCGACGCATAAAATCATCAACACCTGCCTTGCTGCCCGTGACCTGGAATCCCGCATTAAGGCTGGCTGGGATTCGGTCCTTCACGCTTCCCGGGACGGCCGCAAGTTCAGTGGTTTCAATAGCCAAACCAAGCCGCTTGGCGAGCGCTTCGATTTCCGCGATGTACGATACCGCTTCACGTTCAGTGATGAAGTAACTCATGATTTCGGCCCGCTCGGTTTCCGTAGTAGCAACGATCCGGCTGATCGCGAGGTAGGTCTGCTCCTTTTCTAGCGAACTAAGTTCGGCGGCTTTCAGTTCCGCAAACCGCACGCTCTGCGTATTGAGCGTGTACACCGCGTACGCAAACGTAGCGGCGCTCACGGTAAAAAAGAGCGATGCGACGATCAGCATGTTGCGAGTAATCGGGGTCATAGGGTTGGTTTAGCAGTTAGGTCGACCGTGATCTGTAAAGAGAACGGGATATCGGCATCCTTGATAAGGTGCGACACTGGCAAATCTACCCGAGCAAATGAGGGATCCGATTCCAGACGATCCCGAAAGCCAGCCAGGGTTTGACGATTGCTCGCCTCCCCTTTGACCGCCACCGTGACACTGCTCGTACCGTTTCGGATAAATGTGAGGGCCGAAACAGTGACCCCAGCCTCGACCAAACCTTCGATCGTTTCTTTGTAAGCGGTGAAATTCGCAGGTGCGTTTGATCGGAGCAGCTCCGCCCGATCTGTCGTTTCAGTCAGCTGTTTGGCCGCATCGTCGTACTGCGCCACCTTATCTGACGCTGACGTGACGCTCGTTTCAAGCACGTTGATCTGCGCCCCCACCAACAGGTAGGGCGGCACCAGCGTTACCGTGCCAATCAAGGTGGCCGTTCCGAGCAAGTACAGCCACACCGCCAACACCCGGTACCGGTATTCGCGCACTGTGGCCTTGAAAGCAGAGGGAGGGAGAAGGTTGATCATAATATTATATGCCCCGCCCGAGCGCCAAGCCGATCGCAGTGGCGTACCCGTAAGAATGACGGAGCGAAATGGGCGGCACGAACGCGTTAACTGAAAAGGCATTTTGCCATACGTCGGCGCGGCGCGTGGTAACGTTCAAGACTTCAGATAGGTATTCGGGCATGCCGCGCAAATTGGAACTGCCGCCGCAGAGGATAATGGATTGCAACCGGCGCTCGGGTGCCTGATCAGCGCTATTCCAGTACGCGATCCGGGTTGCCACTTCGTCCTTGATCACCGAAATGGTAGAGATTAGGGAGTCGTACACCTTGGAATCCGTCACGCCACGGATCAAGCCTTGGGAGTTTTTGATTTTCGTCAACTCGTCTTCGCTCAACATGCCCAGCTCTTTTCGCATGACTTCAGACAGCTGGTTGCCGCCAAAATCAATGGTGGAGGTGTACATGAGCACTCCTTCATACACAATGCCAACGCCGGTGCGGGTTTTACCGAAATCAATGAGCATATGAGCGCCAGCCGGCGGTTCTGGCAGCACGGCCCGAGCCATGGCGGCCGCCTCTACTTCAAAGGAGATCGGGTGCAGGCCCGCCGCGCGGCACGCGTCGTAGTAGTGGAGAATCGTTTCGCGCGCGTAGGCTGCTACCACTACCTTGGCCATTCGATCACCGCCCGAATGCGGCAGCATCTCGTAACCAAAGATCGCCTCGCGAGCTGGGATTGGCACGTTTTCTTCGAGTCGGAATTCAAGCACGTTCTGCAACTCTTTCATCGGGGTCGAGCGTTTGACCTCGGTTTCAAAAAGGTAGGCGCGCTCCTCGGGGAGCGAAATACGCACGTACGTCGCCCCGGTTTTTTCCTTGCACACCTTAAGCACTTCGACCAGTTTCTCCGGCGCTAGTACCTGACCTCGGTTTACCACGCCGTGCGGAATATCAACTTCCCCCCATGCGGTTAGGTTCATTTTCTGTCCGGGCGCCTGACTGGGCCGGAACTGCACGTACTTCAGCGACGTATCAGAAATATCCACTCCGAGGCTAGGGAGGGAAAGGTACTGCGGCGGGGGCGCAATGCGGTCAAGAACAGAGCCAAGAGGCATGGGAGTAGTATACGTCGTTTTTGCGACACTCGCCCTCTGGCAACTCACAGACCTATCCTTACCGAACGATGGTGCCGGGCGGCAACGCTTCGTGCGGCGATAGGAACCCAAACCGATCAGCATCGCCAGCGGCAATGATCATCCCCTGGCTCTCGAGACCCTTGATCTGGCGGGGCGCCAAGTTCACCAAAAACGGCGCCTGCTTCCCCACCAGGGTAGCGGGATCAGGAAAGTACTGGCGAATACCGGATACGATCTGGCGCGGCGCGGCTTCCCCGACATCCACCAAGAGCCGAAGCAGTTTATCCGCCTCGGGTACGATTTCCGCAGACACGATCGTGCCAATCCGCATATCGAGCTTGGCAAAATCATCGTAGGTGATCTCTGGTTTATCCATACAAAATTATGATTGCTGTTTAACTAAAAAACTTTCGAGAATGAGCGCAGCGGCCGAGGCGTCCGTGAGTGCGTTCTTGCCCTGGAACCGGGCTGCTTCTTGGCTTGAGAACCATTCCGGCTGTAAATGGACCGGGAGGCCGGTAGCCAGCGTCAGGTCAAGGACCAGGCTATCAATGCCAGTTTGAACCGCGTTCGGCTTCCCGTCTTTATTTAAAGAGTGCCCGATCACGATCTCTTTAACCCCCTTCTCCTCGATCAAACCAACGATGACATCAAGGAGCTTGGCGCTGTTTGGCACCACGCCATGCGGCAACGCGATCCGTCCTGACGGATCGGTAAACGAGATTCCCACTTTCTTGGTCCCGTAATCAATACCCATGCGACGCATACCAAATACCGATTAGCGTACCTGCCACCCAGTTTCGCGGGCGAGGGCAGCGTAGACGCGCGTCATAATAACTTCCACCTCTGATTCTTCGAGCGTACGGCTGTCTGATTGGAAAATCAGCCGGAAAGCGTACGAGGTTTGCCGCACCCCCGCCACCTCCTTGGTAAAGGTATCAAAGAGCCAGCTTTTTACGCACAACTCCCCCGCTTCACGAGCAATAATGTCCCGCACCGTTTCGGGAGCGATATCGGCCGGCACGAATACCGCTACGTCACGCACGATGAACGGATACGGGGAGATCTTTTGGTACCGGACCATCTCCGGCAAGCGGGCGAGGTTAAGCGTCGAAAGGGCTGGCGGTGGCGGCAACTGTACCAGCACTGCTTCGAGGTCAACTTCCGCTGTGGCGCCGAAAGCACCCTCCCGGCGCGTCACCGGAAGCGGCACCCCGAGCGCGGCTTCCAGCGCCGCGAGGTCAGCTGATACCAGATCGGCCGCCGATACCCCTTTCTGCTTTTTGATCGGGAGCACCCCGAGCGCGAGCGCAAGCCGCTCTCCATTCGCTGGGAAGACCTTGCCTACCTCGCAGATCCTCACCACGTCAAGCGCGAGGAAATCTGCATTGCGAGTATTGCCGATCAGTACTTTTTCCAGGTGATCGGAGAGGTTTTCCCGGAGCGCGGCTTTATCGGACGCCAGTGGGTACACGATCTCAAAAGCGCCTTTTTTCGTCAGGGTATAGAGGAGCGCTTCGGAGTAGCCACGGGACGCGAGCGTGTCTTTCGCTAATTCAGCGTAGTAGAACGCTCGGTCTGGTTGGTTTGATTCTGGGAGAGCCGGCGGCAGCACGGACGGCAGATCGGCATACCCGCGGATGCGGGCGATCTCGTCTGCGATATCTTCGGTGATCATGAGGTCGAGCCGGTACAAAGGCGGCGTGACACACACCGCGCCGTCCGCGACCCGGACCGAGGCACCGAGGCGCTCCATCACCGACACGATCTCTTCGGTGTCGATCGGCAGACCGAGGATCGCTTCGATTTCAGTCGCCGTTGCCACCACCTCCCACGGATGGGCCGGAACTGGGTACGTATCTAAAACCGCTGAATACACCGCTGTTCCTGCCAATTCCCGCACCAAGGACGCGACCAGCGCGAGGCCCGCTTCGGTCAGAGCCGGCGTGATCTCGTTCTCAAACCGCTTTGAAGAATCATTGCGGAGGCGAAGCCGGGTCGCCGTACGGCGAATGCCGGAAGGGGTAAAATTCGCGGCTTCAATAATGAGGTGCGTGGTGTCAGTGGTCACCTCGGCCCGCTTGCCGCCTTTGACGCCGGCAATGGCGAGCGGCCCCACTTCGTCGGCCACGACCAGGTCTTCGCCAGATAAGGTCACCACTTCGCCAGTTAGGAGTTCGATTGTTTCGCCGGAAGCCGCGAGGCGGACCGTGAGGTTCCCCACCACCTTATTCGCATCAAATATATGAATGGGCTGACCAACGTCGAACATGGCGTAGTTGCCCATATCGACGAGCGGATTGATGCTCCGCTGTCCCACCGCCTCGAGGCGGGTCTTAATGAGGGCGGGTGTGTCCGCCAGGTGTACGTTATGCACCTCAAGCGCCTGGTACCGGCGGCACCGCTCTGGCGCAGCGATCGTGACCGTTCGTGAGAATGGCAGCGTCGCGTCCGGCAGGGCCAGGTCGCGGCTCTCCTCCCCTCCCTCTAATAGCAGAGCCAGCTCGCGCGCGATCCCGACATGGGACAGCAAGTAGTGCGCCCGATCCGGCAACACTTTCACGTCGTACAGGGTGTCTGTGCCAACAGTTTCAACCGCGTCCACCTCGCAGACGTGCGCCGTCAACAGGGCCGAAACTTGCTCCGGTGAGGGCAGCGGATCGGTGATATGGTCTTGGAGCCAGGAATGGAGAACCTTCATAGATAAAATAGTTAAAACTGATTGATGAGGCGAAGATCGCCGGAATAGAGGTGGCGGATATCATCAATCCCGTACCGGAGCATCACGAGGCGATCAAGGCCTACCCCAAAAGCAAACCCTTTCCACTCGCGCGGATCAAGGCCCGCAGCCGTGATCACACTCGGATGGACGATACCGGCTCCCGCCACTTCAAGCCAGCGGTTATTCCACCAAATATCCACCTCCACCCCCGGTTCGACGAAGGCAAAGTAGCTTAATCGAAACCGTACTTTGATCTCGGGACCTAAAAATTCCCGGAAAAAATGTTCAAGGACACCCTTAAGTTCGGTCATCGTGACGCGCCGATTGATGTACAACCCTTCGACCTGGTGAAACTGGGCCTCATGGGTAGCATCAGTCGCCTCGTTTCGGAACACCTTGCCCGGCGCGATAATTTTGACCGCGTGCGGATTTTTCGCCAGCTGCTCCATGTACCGGATCTGCACCGACGAGGTGTGCGTACGCAAGACTTTCTTGTCCGCGCCCGGCGCGGTCCGGATCCAAAACGTGTCCTGCATGTCGCGAGCTGGGTGATCGCCCGGCATATTCAAGGCATCAAAGTTGTAGAACTCCCCTTCCAGTTCCGGACCGGTCACGACTGCAAAGCCGATCTGGTCAAAAATACGAGCCACGTCTCGCAGCGCTTTGGTAATGATGTGAAGGTGTCCGGTATCCTGCATATTGGCTAGACAGTAGCATTTTTACCACGCATTTTCCACGGTCAGGGCAACGAGTCCTAAAAGCATTTAGTTGACACTCACGGCTTTCGCGTGTTTGGTCTCTCTTAAAAAAGGCCGGCGGGTGGCGATCTTTTTCCTTTGTGCTCTCGCCAGGAATCGGTCACAAGTTACTAAGCAAAATTTTCACCTGCACAAATTTTACTAAGTACTTGCGACCCCGGCTCGCCGGCCCAAAGGGGCCTCGGCTCCGCCTTTCGATTCCCAGCCATAGCTACAAACGGCAGCGACCCACATGCTGTCGCATATGGGTCGGCCGGTTTGTGCTCTCGCCAGGAATCGAACCTGGATCGCAGGTACCGCAAACCTGCATTCTATCCATTAAACTACGAGAGCAAACGAGAAGGTAAATAAAAACTAGTTTTTATTTAAACTTCGAGTGCAGCTCTCGCAAAAAGTTTTCTGAAAGAAAATCTTTTTACAGAGAGCAGCGAGATCTATTTCGATTCCGAACGCCGCTCTCGGCCTTCGAGGCGTCAGCCGAAGAAGACAGTAGAGCAAACGTTAAGATCCTTTGAAGAAGTCTCGCAAAAAGTTTTCTGAAAGAAAAGCTTTTTACAGAGAGCAACCTTCCCTGCAGGTTCTCCTACAGTGCCAGCATCATACATTAAAATCCTAAAATTTCCAGCAGCTTCATAAAGAACGGCTCCTCGAGGTATTCTTCCGGCAACCGAGGGCCTAAAATATCCTCAATTTCATCAATGTAATCCTCGGGAATCGGCAGCACGAGGAGCGGCATCAAGTGCCGCTGGGACAGAACAAATAGCTGCGGCCCCCGCGGATCATCTTCGTCGATATGGTAGGACTGGAGCGTCGTGTACGGGTAGAGGTCATCCCCCACCCGCACTCCGCGCGGCGAGACGCTGAACGTAATGATCCGAGGTGGGCGCGAGGCGGCAACCGCCGCCGTCATGCCGCACAGCCCCACCAGCAGAGCAAACAAAAAGTTTCCGAAAAACAGCGCGGCCACGACGATCGAAACCGTAATGATGGCGAGCGCAAAAAACCAGTCCCCCGTTTTCTCGACATGGTGGTGTTCCGCCGCCTCCCAGCTGACACTCCGCACAGTTTGCATTACGAAAGCATTGTATCACGGGACCGGTATACAACTTGTTCAATATCTGCTAGTATCTGTTGCTAACAGGCTCCCGTGGGGCTGAAATATTGGAGAGATGGCTGAGTGGATGAACTGTGAACTGCTTCACAGTTCATCCGGTCCGCGATCTTTAGGAAGCGGACGAGCCGATGTTTACGAGGCGAGAAGTGGATGAAATCTTCAACCACTTGCCCGTAGCGCCAAACAATCTGGAGAGATGGCTGAGTGGTTGAAGGCGGCGGTCTTGAAAACCGTTAGGGGTGAAAGCCTCTCGAGGGTTCGAATCCCTCTCTCTCCGCCCGTACAAAATAGCGTCCATTGGGGCGCTATTTTTTATAAAATGGGAAATGGATCGATGCCGAGTCAGGCAGGGAGTTTCAAAATTTGTTTCTACACCATTACCATAGAATATTGAAAGGTTGGGATTTCAAACGTATTTTATTTAGTGACGATAAATCATTACATGTTATGAATAGATACAGGCTTTCTACAATATAGTTTTTTTGGTGTCGTTTTTATAAAACGTAAAAAGGTAAAAAATAGTATGTATATATACAAGCCCCCACGGACGCTAGAAATCAGACTCACTGATGATACCGGCTTTACGCTTCGGGAAACAGTTGCTAATCATATGGCAACAAATTTAAACCGTAGCGGTGCAGAGCGAGGAAATGCTGAACAACAAAGTTTTGGATTACTAGCAGAAATGGTTATACGAAACCGATTGGGTTTACCAGAAATAAATCCTGAAAACCATCCCCTTGGTTATGACATTTTATTGCCTTCTGGCGTTAAAGTTGACGTGAAGTGCCGAGGCGGTGTTTTGCCATTTAAAGAAAACTACGAAAGTGATGATGGAATTGCTCGAGAAGCAAAGCATAATTTTTTTGCGAGGCAGTTGTATGACTCTCGGCTCGATGCAGATATCTATTTAATGACCCACCTTGAAACTCCTACCAACAGAATCCTGCCCGGAACACGAAGACAGAGGAAGTGGGTGCTATATGTGTGTGGATGGGTTTCAAAAGAGCGCGTAGCACGAGAAGGAGTTTTCTTACCAAGAGGCTCTCTTACGGAACAAGGTCGTACTTGGTTTACTTATCGAGGGCATGAAATTGAATTTTACAACCGCAATTTAAATGGCTTAGCTGAAATAGCAGATCTGTTAGACATTGAAACAATTGATGTAGAAAACGATTCAACAAAAAATGGGGAATTAAATGTGACTTCTGTGGATACGATTCGTATTGTTTATGACCTTATTGGACGAGGCGTATTAACTAATGAACACTTAAGATACCTACAGGATGCAATTAACTTAGACAGAAATGTAAAGCCTATACTTCATCCTAATCAATACTTTCATGTTTTAACTTGGCTGCATCAAAGAAATAAAATTACTCTTAGAGAGGTAGAAAAAGCTCGAGCTATTCTTCAAACGGAAACATTCGAAGGTATTTAGAAAAGCTGGTTACTTGTCGCCTTATACTCTGCAACAGCTTCTTTGATACGTCGCTTTGATATCTCTATATAATCAGCTTTTTGCTTTTTAAATAGATACACGTCTTCATTTTTTTCTATACCGATAAACCTTCTCCCCTCAAGCACGGCAGACACTAGAAAGCTGCCACTACCACAAGTGTTATCCAGCACGATATCACCTGGTTTAGTAAAAGTTTTAATTAAGTATCGTCCGAGTTCTACCGGCTTTTGTGTCGGATGATATACCTCCCCTTCACTCTCTGCGGTTTTGAAATAGATTACATCAGTAGGGTACCGCTCTCCGTTACTCTTAACTTCTACAGCTTTAAAATTACCGTAACTTCCTGTTAACTGATCTTTACGAAAACCTTTATTGTATGGTTCTCCATAAGTCATTTGAGGAGAGTAGGCGGGTTGCGATTTATAAAATAT
>JACCDV010476316.1_pt1 | contig 18454 bp, 14 predicted proteins | sample 7446131 | NCBI WGS metagenome assembly JACCDV01 (sample SAMN15323448, study PRJNA562643) | freshwater metagenome | isolation source: river surface water | place: USA:Blue River Watershed | collected 2017-08-17 | reverse complement strand
GACGCATCGCCCAGCCAGAGGGTGTCACCCACCTTCAAGTCGAGCGCCATCAACAGGGGCTCGTCGACCCACGCGGTGCCCGGTTGGGGCACACCAGCCGCACCTTGCTCAGGCTGCCCAGGGCCATCGGCCACCCGCAACTCGCCCCGCAGTGGGTAGCCCGCCTCCACCGCTTTCAAGGCAACCAAACGCGCCGCGCCCCCATGAGCGTCGTCGGCACGCCCCATGGTCGGGAAGCTCACATGCTGGGTCGTCTGCAAACCCAGCGCCTGCGCCTGGGCCAGGAATGCGGGTGGTACGGGCTGGTCGCTGCGCACCACCGCATCACCGCCGAGCAACTGGCGAGCGTCGCGTGAAAGGCCACTTTGCAAACGATCGGCAAAAAACCCTACGGCCGTCAGCGCGGCCACCGCCAAGGCGATGGCCAGCACCAGCACCCGCAGTTCACCGGCACGCCAGTCCCGCAGCAATGCGCGCCACCCTATCGACCAAAAACTGACTGCAACACCATTCATGCCACAGAGGTTAGCGCAAACCCTGAGTCGTTGCCTAAAGCGGGATTTGTCCTGATTCTTGAAAAACACCAATGGACCGCATACTGACAACGGGCGCCCCCGCGAAGTGGACCCAAAACCACGACACGCAGCCCGCACAATGAGCGGATGCAACACACGCCCCATACCTCGCTGGAACAGCAACTGCGCAGCGCCAGCCATGCGCGATTTTTCATCACCGACATCGACGGCGTTTGCCGGGGAAAAACCCTGAGCGGCGAACGCATGGCCGACATGCTGGTGGGTGGTGGCACCATCGCCAGCGCGGTGTTTGGCTGGGATATTGCTGACGACCTGTACACCCACAGCGTGGACTTTGCGGGCATGGGCACCGCGCTGGGTGAAATCGGTCTGCGGCTGGACCCCGCCACCGCGCGGCGGCTTCCCTGGGACGACCAACGCTGGGTGCTGATCGGCGAGCACCTGCGCCCGGATGGCTCGCCCCTGCCCCTGTGCCCACGCCAGCTGCTCAAGCGGGTGCTGGCGCAGGCTGCGCAAGACGGAATCACCGTGCAAGTGGGGGTGGAACTGGAGTGGTTTGCCCTGGCCGAAACCGAGCGCAGCGCCCGTGAAAAAGGCTTCAAAGGTCTGCGAACCGCCACCGAAGCGGTGACCAACTACTCGCCGTTCCGGGTAGATGCTGTCAAAGGCTTTGTCAATGAGCTGTTCCAGTGGCTTCCAGCCGCCGAAATTCCACTGGAAGCCTTGCACACGGAGGCCGGACCGGGGAATCTGGAAGTCGCGCTCCGGCACACCGAGGCCCTGCATGCCGCTGACCGAGCCGCCTTGTTCAAACAGGCGGTGCGAGAAATCGGCCGCCCGCATGGGCTGCTGCACACTTTCATGGCCAAGTGGTCCACCGCCTATGGGGGCTGCGGCCAGCACCTGCACCAGAGTGTCTGGCGTGACGGGCGCAACTTGTTCCACGATGCGCAAGCCCCCCACGGCATGAGCCAGACCTTGCGCCATTACATTGCGGGACAACTGCAAGCCCTGCCCGACCTGCTGGCGGTGTACGCCCCATTCATCAACAGTTACAAACGGCTGGTACCGGGCATGCTGGCGCCGGTGCACGCCACCTGGGGCATGGACGACCGGCACGCCGCGCTGCGGGTGGTGCCAGGCAGTGCCAACGCCACCCGCCTCGAAACCCGCATTCCAGGCGCTGACGCCAACCCCTACCTGGTGATTGCGGCATCGGTGGCTGCAGGGCTGCGCGGCATCCGCCAAGAGCTGGACCTGGATCAGGTGGCCAGCGAAGCCTCAGGGCGCCCATTGAGCCGGAGTTTGGAACAAGCGGTTGAGCAGCTCGAAGAGTCAACGCTGGCGAACGAGTTGCTGGGTGAGGATTTTGTGCGCCACTTCGCGCAAACACGCCGCTGGGAATGCGATCGTTTCCAGCGCGCTGTCACCGACTGGGAGCTGAACCGCTACATGGAGCTGGTCTGAGCCAATGGCGCTGGCGGCCGCTGTGGTTCCACGTCGCGCCACAAACGATTAGGGTGAGTGAAGCACAGAAAACGCTGGTGGGTGGCACGACCAATCGCACACAAACCCACGCGCTGAGCCACCTCCAGCCCCATTTGCGTGGTACCGCTGCGAGAGATCACCACCGGAACACCCATCTGGGCCGACTTGATGACCATTTCACTGGTCAACCGCCCGGTGGTGTAGAAGGCCTTGTCGGCACCGTCCATGCCCTCGGGGTCTTGCAGCCACATCCAGCCGGCAATGGTGTCTACCGCGTTGTGGCGACCAACGTCCTCGACGAAGACCAGCATTTCGCTGCCGCGAAACAGCGCACAGCCGTGCACCGAACCCGCGGTTTTGTACGTCGATTCCTGCTCGCGGATCGCCTTGACCATGGCGTACAAGTCGGACTGACGCAAACGGGCTTCGGGGGCGAGACGAATCTGGTCGATCTCATCCATCAACCCACCAAACACGCTGCCCTGACCGCAACCCGTGGTCACCACCCTGCGAGCCGTGCGCTCTTCGATCGAGTCGATACCAGCCCGGGTTTTGACCGATGCGGCTCCCACCTCCCAGTCGACCGTGATGGATTCGATGTCATGCACCGAACGCACCAGCCGCTGGTTGCGCAGGTAACCCAGAACCAGCCACTCGGGGTGTTGGCCCAGGGTCATCAGGGTCACCAATTCGCGCTTGTCCACATACACCGTGAGGTCGCGCTCGGCCGGGATGGACAGCAAACGCTGATCACCGAATTCGTTCACCACCAACACCTCGCGTGTCAACGCCGCCTTCGCCTCGGTCAAACGAGGCAATGGCGCATGGAAGGCGGCGTGGCGAGGCTCGGTCAGCAACATGGAATCACCTTAACACGAGCAGATGCACAGCGTAGACTGAGGTAGATCAAGCCTTACCGGTCGCAGGGATGCCGCCCGGTACAGCGGTACCCTCAGGCTTTGCGCTGCGGACCGCCGGAATCTTCCCAGCCTGAATGTCGTCGTGCCAGAGTTCGTGGTGTTCCTTGGCCCAGGTCTCATCCACATAACCAGTCCGCATGGCACTGTAGGCGCCCTGCATACCGATGGTACCCATGTAAATGTGACCCATGAACATCACCATCATGATCACGGCCGCGCTCGCGTGGATCATGTGAGCAATCTGCATGTCGGCACGCAGGTAGGCCATTCCAGGAACCACTTTGTCCAGCACCAGACCTGAAGCCACCACGATCAGCCCGAACAGGAAAACCCCGGCCCAGAACAGCACTTTTTCGCCGGCATTGAAGCGGTGAGACGGCACCTCGTGCCCGCCGAGCAACCCGCCACCCTTGAGCAGCCAGGTGATGTCCTCTTTGCGGGGCAGGTTGTCCTTCACGAAAGTGAGGATGACCACCACCAGCGACACGGCAAACAGCGGCCCCGTGAAGTTGTGGATATTCTTGAGCGCGTAGGTCAGCCAGCCAAACAGCGTGGTACCAATGACCGGCAGCAGGAAAAACTGACCAAACGCCATCACGATGCCCGAGACGGCCAATGCCACGAAAGCGATGGCGTTGGTCCAGTGGGCGGCCCGCTCGAATGCGGTGAACCGCTCAATCTTGCGCCCGGTCTCCGTACCGTGGAGTTGAATGGTGCCTTTGCTGTAGTAAAAGATACCGATGGCCACCAGCACGATCAACATCAGCGAACCGCCGTAGGGCAGGATGATGTTGTTGCGCACCTGACGCCACGCCTCACCCGCATTGGTGTAGCCGGAACCCGGGTACTGGACAAACGGTTGAATCAGCGTGCCATATTCGGCGTACGGGAAGTTGGTCACGCCCGTGGTGCCCTTGCCTACCTCGCGCCACATGGGCGCATTGTTGCCGGGCTGCACATCGCGCCGCTGGGCGTTGGTCTGTTCGGCGTAGCCGGGTTGGTTGGCGGCGTCGGTGATCTCAAGAATGTTGCCGTGCTGGATGCCCCCTGCAGGGGCTGCTGCAGCAGACGAGCCTGGAGATGCCGCGCCTGCCGACGCTGCCTGAGCCCAGGCACCAGACGCGGCCCAGACCAACCCCAGCGCCACAGCACCACTGGTCAGAGCGCGCCGCGCCCACAAGGATAGAGAGCCTGTCATCGGGGCCTCCTCACTGCGCAGCGGTGGCGCGGTTGTATTCATTCTGGCCGTACTGCGTGCGGGCGCGCAGCTGTTGCTGCCAACCGGTGGCGTCACCGGACTTCCAGCCTGGCGCTGCGTATTGGCTGCTGCCCACACCCGCGCTGGGCGCACTGTCAGACTTGATGCCGCTCATGCCCTGCGGTTTCTCACCGCAGGCAGCCAGCATCAACGCGGATGCCGCGAGAGCCAGTGCGCAGTAGGTACGTTGGTGCTTCATGGTCACGCCCCTTTCGCGTTGGATTGGCTGCCGTACGCCGTGCCCCAACCCCACACCTCGGCGCCCTTGCCGCGCTGAACCACGCGGGTACGGAAGATGTCGGCAACCACATCACCATCACCAGCCAACAGGGCTTTGGTGGAACACATTTCGGCACAAGCGGGCAACTTACCTTCGGCCAGCCGGTTGCGGCCGTATTTTTCAAACTCGGCCTGGCTGCCATTGGCCTCGGGGCCGCCAGCACAGAAGGTGCACTTGTCCATCTTGCCGCGCACGCCGAACGTGCCCTGCGACGGAAACTGGGGCGCCCCGAACGGGCAGGCGTAGCTGCAGTAACCACACCCGATGCAGACGTCCTTGTCGTGCAGCACCACGCCCTCATCGGTGCGGTAGAAACACTGCACCGGGCAAACGGCCATGCAGGGCGCGTCGGAGCAATGCATGCAGGCCACCGAAATGGACTTCTCGCCCGGCACCCTGTCGTTGATGGTGACCACGCGGCGGCGGTTCACGCCCCAGGGCACCTCGTGCTCGTTCTTGCAGGCCGTGACGCAGCCGTTGCACTCGATGCAGCGCTCGGCATCGCACACAAATTTCATTCGTGCCATGTTGTTGTCTCCTTACGCTTTCTCTACGTTGCAAATGGTGCTCTTAGTTTCCTGCATCATGGTCACGATGTCGTAACCATAGGTGGTCGCGGTGTTGACCGCCTCGCCGCGCACGATGGGCGCTGCACCCTCGGGGTAATGCGCCTTCATGTCGACGCCCTGCCAGCGACCCGAGAAGTGGAACGGCAGGAACACTGTCACCTCATCGACCCGCGGGGTGACCAGGGCCTGCACGTTGATGCGCGCGCCAGTGGGGGTGGTCACCCACACGCGCTCGCCGTCGCGGATGCCGCGCTGGGCTGCCGTTGCCGGGTTGATTTCGACAAACATTTCCTGCTGCAGCTCGGCCAGCCAGGGGTTGGAGCGGGTTTCCTCGCCGCCGCCCTCGTACTCCACCAGACGCCCGGAGGTCATGATCAGCGGATACTTTTCATGCACCTTGTCATCCACGTTCTTCTGCTGGAGCGATTTGTACAGAATCGGCAGGCGCCAACGGGTCTTCTGGTCGTCGTGGCTGGGGTACTTGGCCACCAGATCGGGGCGGATGCCGTAAATCGGCTCGCGGTGCTGCGGAATGGCATCCGGGAAGTTCCACACCACGGCGCGCGCCTTGGCGTTGCCAAACGGGTGGCAACCGTGCTTCATGAAGACACGGATCATGGCGCCGGTCGGGTCGGTCTTCCAGTTCTTGCCCTCGGCCTTGGCTTTTTCCGCGTCGGACAGTTCGTCCCACCAGCCCACCTTCTTCAGCAGCTCATCGGTCAGCTCGGGGTAGCCGGTGGTGATTTCGGCGCCCAGCGAGTGAGAGCCGTCAGCGGCCAGGAGGCTGACACCATCTTTCTCGACGCCGAAGTTGGCGCGGAAATTGCCGCCGCCTTCCATCACGTGTTTGGAGGTGTCGTACAGGTTGGGCGATCCCGGGTGCTTCAGCTCCGGCGTGCCGTAGCAGGGCCAGGGCAGACCGAAGTAGTCGCCGGTCATGTCGTAACCGGTTTCCTTGTCCACCACGGTGCCTTTGCACTTCAAGGTCTTGATGTCGAACGCGTTCATGTGGCGCATGTGAGCCTTGAGGCGCTCGGGGCTCTGACCGGTGTAGCCGATGGTCCACACGCACTTGTTGATTTCGCGCAGGATGTCCTCGGGCACGGGCTCGTCCATGCCCTTGACTTTTTGCAGCTTGACGTTCTTGATCAATTCCTTGTCGAAACCCAGCTTCTGCGCCAGCTGGTACATGATCATGTGGTCGGTCCGGCTGTCCCACAGCGGCTCGATCACCTTTTCTCGCCACTGGATGGAGCGGTTGGACGCGGTGCAGGAACCACTGGTCTCAAACTGGGTGGCTGCCGGCAGCAGGATCACCGTGCGGTTGGGGTTCAGGTCTTCAGGCTTGCCAGGCATGGCGGCCATCGCTGCGGTGGCAGACGGATACGGGTCCACCACCACCAGCAGATCGAGCTTGTCCATGGCCCGTTTCATTTCCAGACCGCGCGTCTGCGAGTTCGGCGCGTGCCCCCAGAAAAACACCCCTCGCAAGTTGGTGCCCTGATCGATCGCTTCCTTCGCCTCGAGCACACCATCAATCCAGCGGGACACGGTGATGCCGGGCTTGGTCATCATCCCTTCGGCGTACTTGCCCTTGATCCAGTCGAAATCAACGCCCCAGGTGGCGGCAAAGTGCTTCCAGGAGCCATCCGCCAAGCCGTAGTAGCCAGGGAGAGAGTCGGGGTTGGGGCCGACGTCGGTAGCGCCTTGCACGTTGTCGTGACCGCGGAAGATGTTGGTGCCACCACCGCTCTTGCCGATGTTGCCCAGCGCCAGTTGCAGAATGCACGAGGCGCGAACCATGGCGTTGCCGATGGTGTGCTGCGTCTGGCCCATGCACCACACGATGGTGCCGGGGCTGTTCTCATGCAGCATCTTGGCGACCTTGAACACCTGGTCTTCCTTGACCCCGCAGGCTTCTTCCACCTTGTCCGGTGTCCATTTGGCCATCACCTCGGCCTTCACCGCGTCCATGCCATAAACGCGGTCGCTGATGTACTTTTTGTCTTCCCAGCCGTTCTTGAAGATGTGATAGACGATGCCGAACAGGAAGGGAATGTCGCTGCCGGACCGGATGCGGACATACTCGTCAGCCTTGGCCGCTGTGCGGGTGAAGCGAGGGTCCACCACGATCATCTTGCAGCCCAGCTCCTTCGCGTGCAGCATGTGCAGCATCGAGACCGGGTGTGCTTCTGCCGCGTTGGAACCGATGTACAAAGCGACCTTGCTGTTCTGCATGTCGTTGTACGAGTTGGTCATGGCACCATAACCCCAGGTGTTGGCCACACCGGCCACCGTGGTGGAGTGGCAGATGCGCGCCTGGTGGTCGCAGTTGTTGGTGCCCCAGAAGCTCACGAACTTGCGCAGCAGATAGGCCTGTTCGTTGCTGTGCTTGGATGAGCCCACGAAGTAGACGCTGTCCGGGCCGCTGGCCTGGCGCAACGCGTTCATCTTGGCCACGATTTCAGAGTAGGCCTCGTCCCAAGTGATGCGCTGGTACTTGCCGTTGACCAGCTTCATCGGATAACGCAGACGGTACTCGCCGTGCCCGTGCTCGCGGATGGACGCACCTTTGGCGCAGTGAGCGCCAAGGTTGATGGGGGAATCAAACACCGGCTCCTGTCGGGTCCAGACGCCGTTTTCCACCACCGCGTCGATCGCGCAACCCACCGAGCAGTGGGTGCACACGGTGCGCTTGACTTCGATCTTGCCCGTGCCGTCGATAGACCCGCCGGCTGCGGCCTTGGCCTGCTTGACCAGTGTGAGCTGGGAAGCGGCCAGGCCGACCCCGACCCCCAGACCTGACCGGCGCAAAAACGCGCGGCGGTCCATGGTGGGCAAGGCGTGGGCGAAGCCACGGCGCAGGCTGTTGACAAATCCATTGGAGGCCGCGTCAGAGCGCCCGCCGTGGGGAGATTTTTTGGTCAGCAACATGGTGTTGAGCCTCAGGTAAGGAGGTGCAGATCAGACCCGGGTGGTCTGGTAATAGCGCTTGATGTGCTCCGACACGGTGTAGCCGCCACCATTGGCTGGCGCAGGGCGCGGTTCGGGAGTGGCGGTGGTGTCGGCGGCGGGCAGGCCGGGCAACACGGCCGTGACAGCGGCCACTGCACCCACGGTGGAGGCGCCAGCGAACAGGCGCCGCCGGCTGAGGGTGGGCTTGGGGGTCTGGGTCATTGATGTCTCCTGGAAATGGCGCACACATTCGCTGTGCGAGCTCGGTCAGTGAGGACACTCTACGCCGCCCACCGCCCCGTTGCAAGGCGGCTTTCCCCAAGCAACGCCCCCCGATGACGCCGCCTCCACATCGAAGACCTGAAACCCCAAAATGCCTTAAGCAAAAATCAGACCATCAAGAATCTCTTATGAAACGCCCTGCATAATTTTTTGCCCGCACCCGATCTGCCCGGGCGATCGGTGATGCGCGTCGTTTTGTCATGACCAGGCACGACAAATTGTCGCGAAATGGGGGCGTGGAACAGGTCTCATCGGCCATCCAGAGCGCTCGAAAATTCGTGAATAACCGAGTAATTAATTAAGGAATTTCTTTAGAATTTGGGTCGTGAACACCCCTATGGCCTCCTTGTCGGGCGATATAGACGCCCACCCTGCCACGTCCAGCACCACCGATGGCTGGCCGCATTGGTCGATTTTGGTGGTGGACGATGAGCAAGGGATGCGGAATTTCCTGATCAAAGTTCTGGCACCACGCTGCCGGTTTGTGGCCAGTGCAGCCAGCGCCGAGGAAGGCGCGGAATGGATGCTCTCGCAACGGGTGGATCTGGTGATTCTCGACATCTCACTGCCGGGCAAGAACGGGGTGGCCTGGCTGAAAGAACTGCGCGAGCACGGTTACAGCGGGGAAGTGATCCTCATCACCGCGTTCGCAGACCTCGAAACCGCCATCCAATCGCTGCGAGCCGGGGCCTCTGACTTCATCCTGAAGCCGTTTCGCATTCCGCAAATCCTCAATGCCATCAAGCAATGCTACGACCGCGCCCAGTTGAGGCGCGAGAACTACGTGCTGCGGCGCAACGCCCGACTGCCTCGCCCGACTGCCTCGCCGCTGGTGGGGCAATCCCAGGCCACCAGCGCACTGCGGGATGCGGTCGAACGCGTGGCACCGACACCCAGCACCGTGCTCCTGCAAGGCGAGTCGGGGACCGGCAAAGAACTGGTCGCAAGGCAGGTACATGCACGCAGTGCACGGTCGCAAGGGCCTTTTGTCCCGGTGAATTGCGCTGCGCTGGCGCCCGACGCGATGGCGATGGAGTTGTTCGGCCACGCCCGCCAAACCCCGCAGGGCACCACCCATGCACGCGACGGCCTGTTTTATTACGCCCAGGGTGGCACCCTGTTTTTTGACGAGGTGGCAGAACTGCCTCTGCCAGTGCAAGCCACCCTGCTGCGGGCGATCGAGGAGCTGCAGATTCGCCCCGTGGGAAGCCAGCAGCTGCTGCCGGTGGACGTGCGCATAGTGGCGGCCACCAACCGCCGACTGAGCGACGAGGTGGCGGCAGGCCGTTTCCGTTCCGACCTGTACTACCGGCTGCGGGTGGTCGACATCACCCTGCAGCCGCTGCGCGAACACAAAGAAGACATTCCCGACCTGGTGCGTCATTTCATTCTGGAATTGGCACCGGCCTTGGGGGTGGAGCCGATTGCGGTGAGCGACGAGGAAATCCGCTTTCTCATGGACTACCCCTGGCCAGGCAATGTGCGTGAACTGCGCAACCTGGTGGAGCGTTCGCTGATCCTGGGCAGCCTCAACCTGTCGGCCTTGTACCCACCTCTGAAAGGCGCCATGGCCGACGGCTCTGCGCACCGCCCAACGGACTTGCAAACCCTTGAGAAGCAGCACATTCTGGCGGTGCTGGATTCGGTGCAAGGCGACAAGACGCAAGCCGCACAGTTGCTGGGTGTGTCGCGCCGCACGCTGGAACGCCGGGTGGCCGAATGGAGCCTGCGGGAGCGGCCGCTGGCCTGAACCCATGGGCAAGCGTTCCTGGATCACACCCGCGTGGATGGCGCAATCGGTGCGCCACAAGCTGCTGGCCATGGCCTTGCTGCCACTGGCTGTGGTGTTCCCCCTGCTGGTGCTGGCCCTCATGGTCTGGAGCAATGTGGCTTATGACCGCTTGCTGATCACGAAAGTCCGGGCCGATCTGGCCGTGGCGAGCGGCTATTTCAACCAGTTGCAGGCCGAGGTGGGCGCCGGTACGCGTGGGGTGGCGGGTTCGCACGCCCTGGTACGGGCTCTGGCGGGTGCGGTGGATGAGCCGCAGCGGCTGCTGCTGCCGGCCGAAGGCGACGGACAGCGGCTGCTGACCGATGAACTCCAGGTGGTCGACCAACTGCTGCGAAAAGAACGAGAGCGCCTGGGTCTGGATTTTCTGGTGCTGGAGCGGGGCGCCCAACACTCGGGCAAAGCGCCCAAAGCGGGCCCCAGCCTGGAAGGCCTGAGCCGCACCCAGGCTCCCTTGAACAGCCAGCAGGGCAACGCCGCCCGCCTGGTGTTGCTGCCCCGCGGCGTGCTGCAAAAGCTGGCTCCCCACCTGGCACACCGCCTCAACATTCCGCTGGTACCCACCCGCAACGCCGTGCCCACCGAACGTACGGTGGAAGACCGCGCCATGGTGGTGTTGGCCAGCCTGCCGGTGGTCAACAGCCAAGGCCGTCAATGGGCAACCCTGCACGGGGGTACGTTGCTGAACCAGAACCTCGACTTCATCGACCACCTGAACCGCATCGTGTACCCAGAAGGCTCATTGCCGTTCGGCAGCCAGGGCACGGCCACCCTGTTCCTCGAGGATGTTCGCATCACCACCAACGTGCGGCTGTTCCAGGACCAGAGAGCGATCGGCACCCGGGTGTCGCAGGCGGTGCGCGACGCAGTGCTGGCCCGGGGCCAGACCTGGCTGGACCGCGCCTTCGTCGTGAACGATTGGTATGTAAGTGCCTACCAACCCTTGCTGGACGCGCAAGGCGATCGGGTGGGCATGCTGTATGTGGGCTACCTAGAAGAACCTTTTCGCTGGGTGCGTTACGGCATGGTGGCAGTGATAGGCCTGATCTTTCTGGGCGTGATGGCACTGGCGGCGGTGTTTTCGGTGCCGTGGGCACGCAGCATCTTCAAACCGGTGGAGCAGATGAACGACACCATGCGCCGGGTCGAAGAAGGCGATGCCGCCGCACGGGTGGGCCCGCTGGCCACACGGGATGAACTGGGCGCGCTGGCCAACCACCTGGACCACCTGCTGGATGTGGTGGACGACAACACCCGGCGCCTGCGCGAATGGGGCGAGACGCTGGACCGCAAAGTGGCCGAACGCACACGCGAACTGGAGGCCAGCAACGACTCCTTGCGACTCGCTCAGCAGCAACTGGTGAAGTCTGAAAAATTGGCGGCCATCGGACAGCTGACCGCCAGCATTGCGCACGAAATCAACAACCCGATCGCAGTGATTCAGGGCAACCTCGACCTGATGCGCGAAACGCTGGGACCCGCCGCCGGGCCGGTGAAAAGCGAGCTGAAATTGCTGGACGAGCAGGTGGAACGCATGCGCCTGATCGTGACGCAGCTGCTGCAATACGCACGGCCGACTGAATTTGCCGGCTACGTCGACACGCTGGACCTGAACCAGACGGTCACCGACTGCCTGGTGCTGGTGACCCACCTGCTGCAGCAACGCCGCATCGAGGTGGTGCGCGACTTGCAGGCCCACAACGGGGTGGCCTGCAACCGGCAAGAGCTGCAGCAGGTGGTCATCAACCTGATGATCAACGCGATACAGGCCATGCCGGAGGGCGGTGCGCTGACCCTGGCCACCCGCGACTGGACGGACCGTCAGGGCAAGCCAGGGGCCGTGCTGGAAATACAGGACGAAGGGCCCGGACTCAGCGCAGAAGTGAAAAGCCGGCTGTTCACGCCGTTTTTCACCACCAAAAACGATGGCAACGGGTTGGGACTTTGGATCAGCCAAGGGCTGGTGGAACGCTACGGCGGCCGGCTGGAGGCCGACAACCGGGAAATTGCGCGGGGCGCGGTGTTCCGTGTGCGTTTGCTCAGCGAGCCCAACGTGCCCGAGGCCAGCCAGGCGGGTACCCAAGACGGACGCCCCGGGCGGGCGTGAGCCTCAATCCATCATGTCGAAGCCCTGCGCTTCGATGCTGAGGAAGGCACTCAGAAAACGCCCCACCGCCGCGAAAAAGCGCGCCCGGGGGTGCTGCTGCAGGGCGTCGCACAAAGCGGAACCCCACGGCTGCAAATGAGCCGCAAAAAACGCCTGTTGCCGCGTGAGATTGGACACCGCCATGTCGTCGCCCGCGATCAAGAAGCGCATCACCTCGCACAGAAAGGCGATGTGGTCCTCGGTCTCTGGCATGGTTTCGTCGCGCGACAAACCCAACTCGGCCAGTTCGTGGCGCAACTGGGCCAGCGGCTTTTCGTTCAAAAAGCCGCTGAGGTAATGCGACCCGTACACGTACACCTCGGGCTTGCCCACGCCGCCGAACAGGGCGTGGAACTCGTCAGCGACCTGGGTATCGGTCATGTCGCGAGCGGTGGCCACCAATTCGCGCCAGGGTTCCTCCAGAAAACCACCGGCGGCGGGCGCCTCGGTGACGGCCACGCGAAGTTGGGCCAGCAGGTCCGTTGAGGGCGGCGCGTACAGCAGCGCGGCCAGCAAGCCGTACACCTCGGCGCGGGCGGTTTCTTCGTCCAGCGCAGATCGAACAGGGATGGAAGGGGTCATGGCGGTGTGTGCGTGCGCGCTGGTTGGGCTCAGAGGTCGGTGATCTTGACTTCGTTGCTGGTGTGGATGTCGATGACGCGGCAATCGCCGCACATCTTGAGACGCTCAGACGCCGCTCCCTGGAACATGCTGTGACCTGAAAGCCGGGCCAGCATGGATTCCACACCCTTGAGGGTACCGAAGGGCTTGTGGCAACGGATGCAGTGGTAGGGCGGCTGTTCGTTGATGACGCGGGGCTGCTTGCGCTGCGGATCCAGCCACAGCCGGGGCTCCAGCGTCAGAGCCTTCTCGGGGCAGGTCTTGACACACAGACCGCATTGCACGCAGTTCTTCTCGACGAAACGCAGCTGGGGCGCCTGCGGGTTGTCCTGCAAGGCGCTCGACGGGCAGGCGCTGACGCAGCTCAGGCACAAGGTGCAGGCGTCGCGGTTGATCTGCAAAGAGCCCAGGGGAGAGCCAGCAGCTGGCAATGCGATGGGCTGGGTCGGCAACGGCGCAGGGGCTTGCTGCGCCAGGTGATCCAGCGCCAGTTCTAAAGTGGCACGCTTGTCGGCCATCACGGCAAAAGTGGCGGACTGGCGCGGGGCACTGGCCGCCGGCTGGCGGGCTTGAGCGTCCAGCGCGAGCAGATCGCGGGCGTCTCGGGCCTGAATCAGCCGGAAATGCTGCCCTTGGTAGCCCAGACCATGCAGGATGGCCTGGGCCACGTCCATTTGCGCCAGCAGAGCGGCCAGGTAATCGGGCGCCTCCTCGTCAGTGGTCAGCACCCAGACCTGGCTGGCACCGTAGGCCACCGCGCTGAGCCACAACTCCAGCCCGACGCTAGCGGTGTGCCACAACGGTACGGGGATGACCCGCGCCGGCACGCCGTGCACGCTGCGGTCCAGCTGCGCGGCGCGGCCCCAGTCCTCCATCAATTTCTGGCCCTTGCCCTGGCTGTGCAGCAACAGTGCGGCCTGACGCCCACCCGCCTTGGCGTAGGTGTTCAGCATGGTGCGCAATTTGCGGCCCGTGTGATCGGCGCCCGGGTAGGCGTAGCCCAGCGCGCCAGTGGGGCACACCGTGGTGCAGGCGCCGCAGCCCACACACAGGTTGGGGTTGACATGAATTTGCTGTCGATCCACTTGACTGCTGATGGCCGATGCGGAACACACCTCCACGCAAGCATTGCAACCCACCTTTTCGTTGCGGCCGTGTGCGCACAACTTTTGGCGGTACTGAAAGAAACGCGGCTTCTCAAACTCGCCCACCAGATCGCGCAACCGCAGCAGAGCCTCCAGCTGCGCATCCACACCAGTCTGCGGTGGCAAGTGCACATACCCTTGCGGCAGGGCATGCTGGGTAAAGGCGGACTGCGCACGCAGGTCCAGCACCAGGTCAAAGCGCTCGTCGTGGGTGACCGGCTCGCGCTGGAAATCGATCGCGCCCGGCGCCTCGCACACGCGTACGCAGTCGCGGTGGCTGCTGCAGGCCGACAGGTCGATCTGGTAGTCCAGCCCGATGGCGCCTTCCGGGCAGGCCGCCACGCAAGCGTTGCAGCGGGTACAGAGGTCGAGCGCGATCGGGTTGTTTTCGGTCCAGCGCACCTGGAATGCGCCGAGCCAGCCGGTGACCTGCTGCAACTGGCCCGCGAGCACCGGGTAGCGGCGCATCTGGCCACCTGCACCACCGGTGGCCCATAGGGTGATGTCAAGCACGTCGTCCAGACGGGAGGCCAGGGCTTCGGCCTGTTCCAAAGCACCGATGATCAGCAGGCGCCCGGCGCTTCTGTAGGTGACAGTGGGTACCGGATCGGGGTCGGGCAAGCGCGCAGCGGCCAGCAAAGCGGCCATCTTGGGGGTGGCCTGTCCACCCTCACGGCCCCAGCCACCGGTTTCGCGCAGGTTCACAAAGCGGATCGGACGCACACCCTGGGACACCGCGCCTTCGGTCTGGTCCGACAACTGGGTGAACAACCGCTGCTCCTGCGTGCAGGCGACGGTCAAGGACTCTTCGGAACGGGTCGCGCGCTGGAAAACGGGCGCTTCGCGTCGGCACAGGGTGGTGTGCACCTCCAGCGGGCCTTCGCCCAGAGCGTTGCCAAGGGCTTGGCCGTCCAGCGGCATGGTGCGGTTGCAGTTGCAGATGAGCGTGGTCATGGCTGGGCTGACGTGGGTGGGGCGGTGATCGGCGGCGGGGACTCGGTGTCCGGAGACGCAGGCGTCCCGGCGGTGTGCTCAGGATTGGGAACGCCTGCAGTCGCCTCTGAATAGGCCGGGCTGACGGAGCCAGGCTCAGGAGGCTGCGCCGGCTTGGACTCTGGCTTGTCTTCAAACAGTCCCAACGAGCGCGCACTGACCAGTTGACGCGCCAGACTGACCGGCAAGGGATCAGGCTTGGAATAGTCGTCGATGTAGATATCCAACCCGTCCATCACATTGAACTTGGGGTCGGCAAACAGCTTCTTGAAAGCTGCGTTGCGCACCTCAGGCGCGACATCGCGCGCCACAAAGGGCTTGAAGTCGGCGTCAGGTGTGAGTTCGCGCACGTCGTCCAGCGTCAGGGGCGGCGCGTCTTGGGCGACCGAAGGGCTGGGTGGTGGTGGGGAGGTGGTTGCTGGTGCGATGGGAGCTGCGGACGTCGTGATCGCGTCGCTGGTGCTGGATCGGACTGGCGGTGGCGGCTCGGGCGGAACGGCAGCGCCACCGCGCACCTCCGATTTGCGGCGCGACCACCGGCTGAAAAATCCGCCTTCTTCGCTGCTCATGATCGGTCGCGGCCCGGACCCCGGCGCTCGCCGGTGCTGATGGAAGCGGGTTGCCCGAACCGGTCGGTCAGCGGCTGAAAGCTGTCTGGACGCTTGCGGCGCTTCGGTTCAGGCTGGTAGTGGGCATACACAAACTCAGCCAGCCACGCGACCACCTCAGGCGATGCGGGAATTTGGTCCACACGCTCTTGCGCGTCCAGCCAGCGACCAGCGTCGTGGTAGCTCAGTGTCACCACCTGGGGCTCGGGCAAAGCGTCATCTGCACCGGCGTCGGGCAAGCGCCACATCACCCAGAAGCAGGGCTGAGGCGACTCCAGGTTCAGAAAGTAGCCTTCTGCATCGTCGCGATACAGCGTGACATGAAAGTGGGGGAACAGCCAGTGGGAGGTACCAGCCGGTACCGAGTCGGCATCAACGGCAGCTGGCTCTATCGGTATGGCTGAAGACGGGTCACCGGCCAGTGTGTCTAGAGGGGGCAGTGGAGGGAGTTGATCTTGAGGGACCACATCAGCGAGGGTCCAACGCCAACTCTGCCATCGGCTCATGGGCCCGGCCACCATCTCGCGACGCATCACCACGCCCACAGCCATCGTGGGGCGATCGGCGCGAATGGTCTCCTGCTGTGCGTCCATAGTCAACGCACTGTACGGCATATGCCGCGACAATTTGTCGCTTCACAGGCCACCCACGGCGTTTCAAGGGATATCCCTGATAAGGCCGAAAAAAAGCGCGGGCTGTTGAAGCCCGCGCTCGAAGATCAGTAAGTCTCCAGGTGCAAACGACCCTGTTTCTTCAAGTCGGCACCGAGGGCATCCCAATCCAGACCAGCGGCCTGAGCGACATCCCGAAGAGCCATCACCACGCCCTCTTCCATGCTCTTGAGTCCGCAGACATAGAAGTAGGCGTTAGGGTCTTGCAACAGCGCCACCAGATCGGCCGCGCGTTCGCGCATCGCATCCTGCACGTACCGTTTGGGCTGCCCTGGCACACGGCTGAACGCAAAGTTGGTGTCGATGAAGTCCTTGGGCAGCTTCTGCAACGGGCCAAAGTACGGCAGTTCCTGCGGTGTGCGTGCGCCGAAAAACAGCATCAGCTTGCCACCTTCGAACTTGCCACTGGCGCGCAAGCGACGCCGCCACTCGGTCATGGCGCGCATGGGTGCGCTGCCGGTGCCGGTGCAGATCATCACAATGCTGCTCTTGGGGTGGTTCGGCATCAGGAAGCTGGCACCAAACGGACCGATCACCTCCACCTTGTCGCCCACCTGCAGGTCGCACATGTAGTTGGAGCCGACGCCGCGCACCGGATTGCCGTTGTGGTCTTCCAGCACCCGCTTGATGGTCAGCGACAGGTTGTTGTAACCCGGCCGCTCACCGTTGCGCGGACTGGCAATCGAATACTGCCGCGCATGGTGCGGCTTGCCACGCTCGTCCAGCCCTGGGGGCACGATACCAATGGACTGCCCCTCCAGGAACGGAAAAGGCATGGCACCGAAGTCCAGCACGATGTGGTGGGTGTCGTAATCGGTGCCCACCTCGGTCACACGCACATTGCCGGTCACTGTGGCCGTGACGGTCTTTTCCGCCGCCTTGGGACCATACAGGTTGGTGTAAGGGTGAGCGGCCGACCACGGAGCCACGGTGGCCCCGTAGGCGCTGCTGTTGAAAGCGGTGCCTTGATCCACCGACCCCACCGAAGCCGCCGACGATTCGGCCGCAGACCGAACCAGGGCTTGCGCCTCATCGGCAGCCGCCTGCACCACGTCGGCACTGCCGCCAAGCTCAGCCAACTCTTCCTGGCTCAATTCGGCCGGCAACTCGTCCCAAGTCAACTGTTCCTCGATGCTGTAGGCCTTGACCTTGGGCATCATGCGCCAGTTGTCGATGGACCCCGTGGGACAAGGCGAAATGCAATCCATGCACAGGTTGCAGATGTCCGCCTTGACCACGTAGTTGCGCGAGTCGTGCGTGATCGCCCCCACCGGGCAGATGGCTTCGCAAGTATTGCAGCGAATGCAAATCTCGGGGTCGATGACGTGCTGCTTGATGAGGGTCGATTCGGTGGTCATGGCATCAATTAAAGCGCACGTAGTCGAAGTTCACCGGCTGGCGGTTGATACCCATGACCGGAGGTGCGATCCAGTTGGCGAACTTGCCCGGCTCGACCACACGGCCCATCAGGCTGGCCACATAGGCGCGGTCCTGATCGCTCGGCAGCCATTCGCTCTGCTTGGCGTTCCACTCGGCATCGCTCACCACGCGGCCATCCGGGCTGGCTTTGACGCCGGCCAGGGTGCCAATGTTGCGGTGGAAGGCCTTGTGAGGCACGGTCAGGCGGAAATCGATGCCTGCCTTCTCGATCAGGCGGTTCCAGCGCTCCACGCCTGCCTTGGAGTCGGTGATGTAGTCGTCGCGTAGCACTTCGTTCAGTGCGTTGAGCATCGGCACTTCCTTCTCGACCAGGGAGCCGTTGACAACGTCCAGGATCTTGTAGGTGTTGCCCTTGAGCACGTGGTCGTCGGTGCGCTTGCCCTCTTCGTAACGGCCTTTCAAGCCCGAGGAGTAGAAAGTGGCAGCGTTGGACGACTGGTCGGCGCCGAACAGGTCGATGGTCACCGAGAAGTGGAAGTTGATGTAGCGCTGGATGGTCTGGAGATCGATCACACCAGCGGCGCGCAGCTTGGACACGTCGTCGGTCTTGAGCTGGTTCATCATCTCGCAGGTGCGGGTGATGACGCGGCCCACGCCCGACTCGCCCACGAACATGTGGTGGGCCTCTTCCGTCAGCATGAACTTGGTGGTGCGCGCCAGCGGGTCGAACGCGCTTTCGGCCAACGCGCAGAGCTGGAACTTGCCGTCGCGGTCGGTGAAGTACGTGAACATGTAGAAGCTCAGCCAATCGGG
>JACCDV010789698.1_pt1 | contig 18455 bp, 21 predicted proteins | sample 7446131 | NCBI WGS metagenome assembly JACCDV01 (sample SAMN15323448, study PRJNA562643) | freshwater metagenome | isolation source: river surface water | place: USA:Blue River Watershed | collected 2017-08-17 | reverse complement strand
TATATTATACACCGCATATGGCCATATTGTCAAGAGTTGATGGTAATATGCGCATATATGGCTTTTTTCTAAACCCCCAACTCAACCAATATAAAAACCTTCGCCATCCTAATCTCCCCATACGTATAGCTATTCCCTAACTTCTGCTTCACGGGTGCCAACCTCAACAAATCCGCTTCCCTCGCAAGCTTCTCGCATTCTTCTTCGGTCGGAGCAGCATCTGCTTTTTTCAAAATCTTATCGCGCTCATCCATAAAAACATCTTTGATGCGCTCAAATCTTGTACGAGATTTTGCATCCTTGTATGCATGATTCTTGAGGTATGTTATATCGATATTCTCACGTCTTATAACCTGATCTTCGATCAACTTTTCAATATGTTCGATAATGGTTTCAACTTTGACCTTACGGATCTTGGCCATATCTGAGAGAGATTTCCTATCCATCAACATGAGCTTTGTTTCCTCAGCAGCTGACAACTTCACATGTTTTGGTATTTTTACATCTACTCCTTCGCTCTTACTATATTCTCCATACTTACTTTTACCATTCGCATTGGGCGATGCATTAGCTTTCACAAAATCTCGATGCATTTCCTTCAAAGACTTTTCGCCGTCGCCTTCTATGATCTCCGTCAATTCTCCGAGCGCCTGATCACTTTGCTCCCTGAGACTATGATCCAATTCCAAAATTTCGGGGTGAACTTGGAGTGCGCTATGACTGAACCCTACGAGCTTCAACCCGGAGAGAGATTTAACACGAGAGAGCGCCACATATCCCATGCCCGCGACGAACGATTTAGACAAGTCAATCTCAGCCGCATCGAGGCTCATGCCTTGCGACTTATGAATAGTGATCGCCCAAGCGAGACGGAGCGGAATCTGACTGATCTCAGCCTTGATCTTGCCATCTTCTTCGATCACCCAACTTTCGCGGTCAGCGATGACCTCGCGTCCATTGCTGATGCGAACGATTGGAGATCCACCTACCTCGTCAAAGCCGATAACAATTCCTAGTGTTCCATTGGCATAACCTTTTTCCTGATTATTACGGACAAACATGACACGTGCGCCGATCTTGAGGCGCAGCTCCATCGGAGCGAGGCAACTCTTGACCAATGCGTCGATCAGATTAGCTTTACCTTTGGTATCCATAAGAAAGGTCCGCTCACTTTGTTGCAACTTGTCTAGTTCAGCATCATTGATTGCGTCGACATCAGCATTATGACTATAAAGTTTTGTTGGAATGATATCAGGAAAGATTTCTGGATCGATATCCTTTTTATATCTATCACGTAAATATTGAAGAGATTCATCTTCTACGCAATTGCCGCGGATATCGTTGAGCAAAGATAAATATGAATCATCGTTTTGTCGATGTTGTTCGGAAAGATAGCAAACTTTGAGATTCATTTTTTTCCAAATATCACTTTGATATGCAAAATACGCCGGCTGTTCACCCTGACGATGTACTGGTGGAAGTTGAAAAAAATCACCGCAAAGTACGATCTGCATCCCTCCAAATGGTTCTTCTGGTTTTCGTCTAAATGCTCTGGCCAATCGATCGAGCATATCAAATCGAAAATGATGAAGCATGGAAATCTCATCTATGATGAGGACTTTGGTATTTTGATATCTCTTCCAAAGATTTTTCTTTTCTTCCAATTGATCGATATCGTATTCTGTGAGTTTGTCGCGGATACCTAGGCCACTCCAAGAGTGAATGGTGACTCCACCTAGATGTGTTGCGGCGATTCCAGTTGAAGCTGTGATCGCGACTTCTATATCATTTTTTCGCAGGTAGTCTATATATGCACGCAGGGTATGCGTCTTGCCACTACCAGCGGCGCCTGTGAGGAATACATTGCGACCGAGTTTTAGTATATCGAGGGCTTCTTTTTGGAGCATGTAGCGATCATTATACAAGAAAGTCTGCATGAGTCGGTCTTTTCAAATCAAGGTTTGTGACGTATTATCCTCCCAGATCGCATGCCACCCGATCTGCGTAATACGTAGCGAGGTTGGCAGCCAGAAGTTGCCAAAACCAGGGCCAGACGCCCCGTTAAGAACGTAAACTTTGGCATTTCAGCACTATGACAAAAAGTACCGCCACCAAATCTCCTAAATGGGAGTTGATTCAGAAAAGTCGCGATATGGCATATCAGAACCCGAAGTACCTGTCCCTCCTTGTTATCATTGCCCGCGCATTGATCGAAAAAGTGACTGGGAAGTACGGCGAGAACAGCGTCTATCCTCTGGCACTGATCGTAGCCCCAGACATCGAGGTTCGGAGAAAGCACTCCGTGCGATTGATGTACATTTACCTTTTAGGCCTTGGATTGATGTCTGTGTGCACTGGTATGTTGTACTTCGAGGATCATCCGAGCATTATCAAGTTCGTCTCCGCAATCATCATTCTGACAACATTCACAGCGGGTCTTCTTCACGCATGTCTGAACATCAGAAAGATACCGAAGTTCCACAAGCTCGAAAGAGATGCGCCGAGTAATGTCGAAGCGAAGGAAAGGATGATAGCCGAGTTCGTTCAAGTATATGAATTCATCGCTATTATGGAATACGAGATTGGATATGATTTTGTTTCGAAAGCGGAAAGTCTCAAGGAATTACAAATCCTAGCAAGAAGAACGTTCAGAGTTCTTGCAGAATCGGTTGCTGCTAAAATGCCGAACGACGAGGATGAAGGTAAGCGAAGAGAGTTGAGGTTCATGATCGGAACCTCAATAACACTCGGCATATTCTCACCATATCCAGGAACCACGGAATCAGAACTCAGCAAAGAACTATATACCGAAGCCTTCAGACAAGACCTTGTGGTTCAGACCGCATAAAGGATTCGAAAAACACACCCCTGGCTCCCTTTCGGAGCTAGGGGTGTTTTCTCAATATTTCACATTTAAACTTTATACGGATGACATCTCATCCAGCAACACCCCCAACTCCTTATACCGCGCCACAATTGATTGCCCTTGATGCATCCAGAATACACTCGGATTAAAGGCTTCGATGAATTCATAATCATGGCTGACAAGCAGAATTGTACTCTTTGACACCTTGCATGCATGTAAGAGAATTTCCCATGTCACTTCATCGAGATGGTTCGTCGGCTCATCGAGGATGATGACATCTGGCTTTGCTCCAAAACAAATACCAAATCGCATGCGCATGCGCTCCCCACCGGAGAGATGTTTAACCTGTGTCATCATCTTGTCGGCATCGAATCTCATGGCGCCTAAAACTGATCGCGCCTCCGTTTCCATCATATTTAATTTTTCCATAACAATATGTAGCGGGCGTGCTTCTGGATCAAAATGTGTATGCTGATCGAAATATGAGAACTTGACCCCTGGCGTCCAAGCAACTTCTCCAGATGTTACATTCTGATCTTGTATCAAACATTTGAGAAAAGTAGACTTACCTGATCCATTTCGTCCGAGAAGTACGATATGTTCCCCCGATCTTATTTCTAGATTGGTTTCTCGAAAAATATCACCTTTGGCTTTTGGATAATGGAATCCACCATCCTTCATCCGGCAAAGCAACTTGCCACCATGTAGCGCATCTCCGCCACCGTGAATCCTGATGCGAGTCTTCTTGTCGTCAGGACGTCCGCTTTCTTTATGAGCAGACTTTAGCTTGTCCAGCTCTTCCTTTTTCCTTTTGTATGCTGAGATTTCTTTTCCACGCAAAGCCTTCTGGCGCAATATGACAATCGTGTTCTCCAGCTGGCGAATGCGCTTGCTCTCCGCATCATATGCACGCTGCATACCTCCGAGACGCTGCATCTTATTTTCAATATAATCATCATAGCCACCTTCGGACACATGTATCATGCCATGTGCAACTTCGGCTACCTTGGTTGCAATTGCATCAATGATCAATCGATCATGGGATATGAAAATAACTCCACCTCGATATTCTTGCAACATGCCGATCAATACCATACGACTGACGATATCAATATGGTTTTCTGGCTCATCCAATAATATATAGTCTGGGTTTGTTGCCAATACGGTACTCAATGCAAGCAATTTCTGTTGGCCACCAGAAAGTGATCCGCAACTTCGATCCTGAATTCGATCAATATTTAGACCTAGATCCTTTGCAATTGTAGTAATTCTCTTCGTCACCGTTAGCCCTGCCTTTTTTTCCATATATTCAGAAACCTTTATGTCATTGAATTCTGCCTCAAACTCCTGTGGCACGTATGAAATTCTCATATGCATGCTCTTGTCGATGACACCTGATTCTGGCTCTAGTTCTCCACTCAGGATTTTTAGCAAGGTTGATTTGCCAGATCCATTTTCCCCCAAAATACAAAGTCTTTCCCCTTCTTCACATTTGAAAGAAACACCTTTGAGAAGCGGTGTATCGCTTTTGGAATTCGGCGGTGTATAGACTATGTTTTTGATGGTTATCAACTTTTTCATGACGATTGGATCAATATAGCAAATATCGGTCTTTTTAAATAGTTTTAGGAAAAAGAAAACGGCGCGCAAGACAATGTCCTGCGCGCCGATGTGTTTTCCAATGTTCTGAAGGTCACCGCTACGCGGCGACTGTGCCACGCTTCATTTTGGCAAGCCTCATGCCGCCGAGTGCCAGGCCGAGGAGGCCGAGGGTAGAACCAGCATCCGGGACCGATGAGGCCCCGTTTCCGAACTCAAGAGTAGCTTCAGCACGGGCAATGGGAGTCGTCAGGTTGGGATCATTTACGCTGTACGCGGTAAATGCGAAGTCATAACTCGAATTGATGTTGGAGTCCAAGTTGAACGGGAACAATCCGGTGCGAAACGAGTTCTGGAACAAGGTATTGGATCCTGCCAATGATGCGTAGGTGCCCTCAACGCCGAGACCGTTGCCAGTCGAACTGTTACCGTACGAATTATCGAGGGCGAGAGAAACCGGGAACGATGACCACAGAGACGCCGCAGACGGATCAGTATCAAAGGAGAGCATCCAGATGTACTGGCCGAGTGGCGCCGTGCCACTGCTCCCCGACCATTCGACGTTGACGCTGGTACCGAGATTGAAGCTGTAGGTCCCGGCGCCGTCGTTTGGCATGTTGGTGGTGAACCGTTCCTTGAACCGGAGATCCACGGTGATGCCACCAGAGGTGGTCTCGACCCAGTTATTGTCGGGATTTCCGGAGCCGAAGATGGCGGTCTCCGTGGCATTGTATGTAGTTGCCGCTTCCGCGGTCGGGAGGAGGATGCTGGAGCAGATGGCCAAAGCCATCAAGTTGAGTTTTGATTTCATGTGTTTTCTGGATATGCACCCTTTACGGGTGCGGGTTTTGGTTGTGGTGAAGCCGCGAAAAGACAAATAGCCCTTCTCATATCATTGGAGGTGAAATGTAAAGAGCTTTTGCCACACTTTGCGACCAAAGCAACATAACATAAAAATCCCATTCTGAAAAGCCCAGCCCTGATCGAGGCTGAGCCTTTCCAAAGTCATCAAAATTGATCTTTATCCTTTTTTACCTCATAGGATTCTGCCCCTTAACCACTCGCACCAAGATCATGATGATCGCGATCACTAGTAATACGTGTATGAACGAACCTAATGTATATCCAGTAACGAGGCCGAGTAGCCAGAGGATAATAAGAATTGTTGCGATTGTTGTTAACATGGTGGTTTGGATTTATATTTCTAATTAATCTCCGACAATTTAATAGTACGCCTTGTTTTTGGGCTGTCCATGAGTTCTGCACATTTTTCCAATAAATACTTAATCTGGAGTTAATCTTCCCTGCCACTATGTGACAATATCGAGCCTAAATATTCGCTTCTGAGACAGTAATCTTGAATCTATATTCATCGTCAGCGATCTTACGGGTTGAAATCGGGTGCGGAGAAACCTCATCTAGTTTTATTTGCTTATCTTTGAATATAATTGTCTGACCTAGTTCGAATACTGAACTCGCAGATCCGGACACACTGAATGCCACTCTCACTTTTCCGGCCCAAATACACTGAACATCTTTCGGACATCTACTGTCCTCCAGTACAGCAGTTGGTTTTATTTTTAAATCATCGACTGTAATTTCTTGATCCAATCGAAGGGTTGTAGTTAGTGGTAATTGATTTGGGGATGTTGTATCAGTCGGAACAGGTGGAGTTGAGGATGCCATGTCTATAGGCACAGTTGGGGCTGTCGCATTATTTGTAAAAATAAAAATACGCAAAACGACAAGAATGCCAATTATGAGGGCAATGATTGAACGCTTCATACCTTAATATTACTACTTGCGTGCCTTACTGCCAACCAGAGCTATCTTTTCCACTCTAGTCAGATTTTTGATGGACCATTCCCGCTTGAGTGCTAAACTTTTAGCCTTTTTTCCTTTGAATGATTCTGAATACACCAACATTACTGGTCGTCGAGATTTGGTATATCTCGCACCATTTGGTGAGTAATTATGAGCTAGCAACCTTTTATCAATATCATTGGTAGAACCTGTATATAGAGTACCATCAGCACATTTCAATATATAGACGCTATATTTCATGGAGATTGTAATAATTCGAACATTATTTTATCATGACCTAATGAAACAAGAACAATCCAAAGGCCAACCATCTCGTATAAAGCCAGCTCCCATAGTCACATTTGAGGAATTCGCAGCAATTCGCGAACAATCCGAAAAAGAAGGCAGGGGTCTTGGCCGGATAGTCTGTACTTCTGGAGGTTTTGATCCTGTTCATCCAGGGCATACTTCTTCTATCCATGAGTCTCATAATCATGGCGATACTGTCGTTGTCATCGTAAATGGTGATGATTTTTTGAAAAAGAAAAAAGGTAAACCCTTTTTAGACTTAGAGACTAGATGCCATATCATGTCATATATAAGTGGAGTGGACTATGTTATTCCATTTGAAATCGAAAATGATCATACAGTCTGCGTCGCGCTTGAAAAATTGAAGCCCCATGTCTTCACCAAGGGTGGCGATCGCATTGATGAGACCAGCATACCCGAATGGCGCATCTGCAAGGAGCACGGCATCGAGGTTGTCTCCGGGGTTGGATTTGATAAAAGATGGAGCAGCTCTGATTTTTTGAAGGAATGGGGAGAGTTTTGGAAAGAAAATAAATGATTTTGTTTTGAGCTGTGCTAATTAGCTCAAAGTAACCTTTTCTATCACCACTGGCTCAATCGGCCTATCCCCTATTGCTGTTGCGACTTGTCCGATTTTTTCTACAACTTCCATACCAGCGATTACATGCCCAAAAACTGTATGTTTACCATCTAGAAATTTATTGTCATTTAGATTGATAAAAAATTGACTACCGTTGGTATTCGGTCCAGCATTGGCCATAGAAATAGTGCCGATATCGTTACGGTTATTGCTATTGGTACCACCAATTTCATCTGAGAATGTATAGCCAGGGCCGCCAGTTCCCCAATATTCCATTTGCGAATCGTCTTTGGTCAATGGATCACCTCCTTGAATCATGAAATTAGGAATGATGCGATGGAACTTTACACCATTATAGAATCCCTCAGCTGCGAGTTTGGCAAAATTGGCCGCTGTATTCGGTGTTTTTTCAATGTGAAATTTGATGGTGATGTCCCCATGATTTGTGTGTAAAACGGCTGTCTCCGGCATCGGTGTTGGTATTGAAGATGGTTGCATGGGCAAAGTCTATCAGAATTTATAGTAGAATAAAAGAATGAAAAACCCCGATCATAATTATAGAATCTTGATGAGTCTACTCATTGTTTTGTTTATTGGATTCGCGTACTGGGCAGGTGCGTTTTATTTTTTTTCAAAGAAACCAGTTGCAGATACAAATATACTGGGCTTCGAACAGCCCATTACTGAAACACCCTCCTCCCCTGTTCCAGTAATAGCATCTTCATCGCAGACATTTTCCGTCATCGTCCTCCCAGATACTCAGAAATATTCTCGAGATAACCCGGAGATTTTTTGCAATCAAACTCGTTGGATTGTAGATAATGCCAGAAAACTTAATATTCGTTTTGTATCTCATCTAGGAGATATCGTCGATAGCTATGGTAATTCGATTGCAGAATGGGAAGCGGCATCGAAATGTATGAAGACATTGGATGATGCCCGGATTCCGTACAGTATCATTCCAGGAAACCATGATGTTGATAAACATTATAGAGAAGACGGATTGAGTTTTTATGATAGATACTTCCCAGCATCACGCTATTCATCCAATTCTTGGTATAAAGGCAATAGGAAGCAAAATCAAAATAGCTATCAAATCATAGAGGTTCCAACTACTAATTCACAAAATGAGGTTGTGACAACTAAACTTCTTTTTCTCAATCTTGAGATAGAGCCTTCTGACAATACTATTGCTTGGGCAAATGATATTGTAAAAAATAATCCTAATACTTATACAATCCTGATCACCCACAAATACCTACCTGATACACCTGGCCTAAATAGTGCCACAGATCCTAATGCCAAACGTGATACATTGCGTGAATATAGTAGAACTGGAAATACTGGCGAGGATATCTGGAACAAATTGGTCAAGGATAATTGCTCAATCAAGGTGACTTGGAATGGCCATTATCATAAAAGCGATGGCGAATATATGATGATTAGCAAAAATAAATGCAATGACGAGGTTCATCAGATCATCCAAGACTATCAAGCAAGAGAAGCTGGTGGCAATGGACTATTGCGCATCTATACATTTGATCCGGTTGCAAAAACCATTGATGTGCAAACATATTCTCCTTATATCAAATCATTTGAAAAGGATGCCGATAGTGAATTCGAGATTCCTTTTGCTATTCGTTGATCTATATCGATCCTTTCCACCCAAGACGGATCGTGCCCGTAATTCCTCTATAAATACTAGAGGTGAACGCGCTTCTTATTACCCTCTTGGTCTCGGTATCGGTTCGTTGGACATCGAGGGCTCGCGATAGGACATTACCAATATCGAATGCATATGCAGCATAGTATCCAGGCACTTTTTCGTATGTGGCCTGATATGTTTTACAAAACATTGCAAGAGCAGCCACTTCTTCAGCACCCACATCATTTAGACTTTCGTTTTCGCAGCTGAATTTTTTATCTGATGACATAGAGTTGACTGTGATCAAATGAACATTTTCATTTTTGAGTTTATCAGTGAGAGCCGCTCTTGTACTTGTAGCGATCGGTGCTGTAATTATTGCACTTACTCCCACTTCTTCCAGAAGCTTATCAGCGGAGGCCTGAACTTTTGCTTCATCATTACTAGAATCTTCATATATAAAGACAATGCTCGGGGGCATACCCGCACCAAGTGCACGTTTTGGTAGTAACTCTAGGCTATTTCTTATTTCCTCGGCGATTAGCATGTCTTCCGTTGAGGAAGCAGTAAATGGCAAAATAACGCCAATTTTCACTATATCAACAGTTCGTCCAGCATCAGGGTTATATGACCTAAAAATGATTAAAATGGGCGCCAGAATTATAATTACCCAGATAGCAGCCCATATATGCGCTTTTTTCATTGGAGTATTAAAGCATTATTTAAAGCGCATTACCACTTTCAATTATGAAGAATGACTAAATTTGAGTAGCCTTGCAATCGCTATAAATTGCTTTCTGATTTTCCACAATTTCGGCTTGGTCAGCTGCCATTATCAGTTCCATACCATCTTTTTCAAATCTGAGTGTAGAGGTTGATTGGATTTGAGGTAAATAGAAAATGCGATCATCTGGCAGTAATATTCCGACGCTATCAGGTCCAAAATCAGCCTCAACTACACCCTCGGCGCAAAGGTACGTTACTGATGACATGTCTTCTGAATCAATTTCACTAATAGTATTTCTAGAATCATTGAAGTTTTGTATAGCCGACTTACCAAAAGCAGGTTCTTTCCATGTTGGATTGAGTGCTACTATCCTATCGATAATTATAACAATGGCCAAAAGAATCAAAATTGGAACTATTAGGTTTTTGAATTTCATATTTATAAGTATATCAAAAATGCCAGCCATTATTTTTTCAAATCCTAAAACTACTTAATCTTTCCTAATTTGTCATTTTTCTTATAAAATGAAGTTATGAATGCAGAAAAAAAAGAAATAAAGACCATGCGACTAAATATTAAGCCATGGTCAATGGTACCAGAAGACGTACTCGAAGCCCTTGGGTCATCTTTGGCAGGAATATCTAGTGAAGAAGCACAAAAAAGAATTTCTTTGTCTGGGATGAATATTTTTCGCAGTTCTGACAAAGCGAGCGCTGCGGCAGTTTTTTTTAAACAATTTGCAAGCCCACTCATCTTCTTACTTCTAGGCGCTGCAGCATTGACTGCTATCCTCGGCAAACTTGTTGATATGTCTGTGATCATCTTCGCGGTACTCTTCAATGTGGTTCTGGGATTCTATCGCGAATATCATGCAGAAAATACCCTCGACAAACTAAAGACATATATCAAAGACCGAGCCAGGGTATTAAGAGATGGAAAAGAATTAGAAATCGACTCTACCCTGCTCGTCCCTGGAGACATTGTCAAACTATCATATGGATCTCGAATTCCTGCCGATGCTCGTATTATCTCAACCAGTAATTTCAGGGTCGATGAAGCCTTGCTCACTGGAGAATCTGTTCCAGTAGAAAAATCCTCTGATCGTATGTCCATAGAGACTGGTGTATCTGATAGAAAAAATATAGCTCATGCAGGTACCCTTGTCGTCGAGGGTTATGCGACGGCTATAATCTTTGCAACAGGTAATTCAACCGAGATCGGTAAGATTGCAAGCATAGTCGCCAGGACCAAGCGCGCTGAAACCCCAATCCAGAAAGGTGTGCGAATACTGGCCTGGATCATATTCCTGATTACCATAGTAATTGTCGTTGGAATATTTTCCCTTGGTACATTCCGCGGTGAGCCGATACTTGAAATGCTCACGCTCTCAGCTGCAGTAGCAGTCGGTGCTGTACCCGAGGCCTTACCAATAGCCCTGACGGTAATCTTGGCCATCGGAGCAGAGAGAATTGCTTCAAAAAAAGGTATAGTGCGCACACTCGCTGCAGCAGAAACACTTGGATCTACAACACTAATTATGACTGATAAGACTGGTACCCTGACAATGGCAGACATGCAATTGGTTGGAATATATTCAAAAGAAGATATCGTTAATGGATCTGCCAAGACCGATGCTATTGTTCGCGACTTCTCAGCTGAACAAAAGAGATTGTTGGAATTATCATTAGAAAATATTGACGTTACCATCGAAAACCATGATGCCAAACCTATCGACTGGAAATTCCATGGACGCCCCTTTGAAATAAACATCGCCAAAGCTGCCATTCGAAATGATATAGGCATTGATCAAATCAAAAAAGATATTCGATTAATATTGCCATTTAACTCTACAAATAAGTTCTCAGTCGCTGAAGTTGAAGATGCATTCACAATTATGGGCGCACCGGATATCCTACTCAAACGAGCAAGTATGAGCAAAGATGATTACCTAGCCATCGAAGCATGGATTGATCGAGTTAGCAGTGAAGGCAAGAGACTGATTGGATTAGGAACATTGCCAAAAAAATCTCATGATAAATCTAGTAGTGATAAGCTAAAAGTAGATGATATTCAGAATATAGAGTTCACGGGTATCATGGCCCTATATGATCCTATCCGTCCAGAAGTACCGCGAGTCATCAAATCTATCGACGATCATGGTATACGGATGATAATGGTCACAGGAGACCTAAAAGGTACAGCCATGGCAATTGCAAGAGATCTCGGATGGCATATTCGAGACGAAGAGGTGTTGACCGGAAGCGATTTACGCGAGATGACTGATGATAATCTGCTTGCCATCATCCAAAAGATAAAAATATTTGCCAGAGTCACGCCAGAAGATAAGTTGCGAATCGGGCAACTATATCGATCCCTAGGTGAAATAGTTGCCATGACAGGAGATGGTGTCAATGATGCCCCAGCCCTCAAAGCAGTGGATATAGGCATCTCATTAGGCTCTGGCAGTGATGTAGCAAAAAGTGCCGCAGACTTGGTCCTCCTAGATGATAACTTTAAGACTATTAGCGGATCTGTGGATGAAGGGCGCAAGATCCTCTCTAATATACGAAAAACATTTGTATATCTTATGTCTAACTCTCTCGATGCAATTTTTGTAATTGGAGGTAGCTTGATAATAGGACTTCCGATGCCTCTGACTGCACTACAAATAATCTGGGTGAACTTCTTTACAGGAAGCATGCCAGCACTGGCCTTCGCATTCGACCAAGATCTAGATCGCAAGCATAGTACTAAGAAATCCACCTCAAAACTGATCTTTACTCCAGAAGTATCTCTTTTGACATTCGGTATCGGAACCGCAAGTTCATTCTTTTTATTTCTCCTATATTTTGGTTTGATAAAATTTGGCGTTGAGATCGAATTGGCGAAATCTATATTCTTCGCATGTTTTGGCTCATACATACTTGTGATCGCATTCTCGTTCCGTAGTCTATACAATCGCCTTTTCACATATCCAATATTCTCAAATCCAAAGCTGAATGTGAGCATATTAATCGCAGCAGTACTACTCATTGCAACATTGACTATACCTGCACTCCGAAATGTTTTCGAACTCACCGCCATCCCACTTGTATGGCTGTGGTTAATTGTCGGTTGGCTTATTGCTAATGTTTTGTTGGTAGAGGGGGCGAAGTGGTTTTTGAGGAAGAGATAGAAATTATCCAAACAGCTACCAGCATTCTACATACTTCTTGAAATTGTCTAGAATTGCCTGCCATCCTGATCGCTGCAATTCCTCCGAATTCTCATTCTCCATCTCAAAGCTTTCGATAATGTGTACACCTCCACCCGCTGCAACCTCATCGAATGTCACCGACACCTTTCTGCCGTCATCCATTACATATGCAATAAATTTTTGATCTTGTACTTCAGTATATTCGCCAGTGAGGTCGAATCCGACCGAGCCATCCTTTGCTGACATGCGTGAAAGAAACTTGCCGCCTACCCGAAGATCGTTTTCGGCATGCGGACATTCCCAATCATCTGATGCGAAAAGCCACTTCACAATATGTTCTGGTTTGGTCCAGAGATCCCAGACGGTAGCCATGTCTTTTTTGACTTTTGTCTCGACGGTGAGTGTTTTGCTCATGTAAATAGTAGTTAGAAATATTCTAAAATCCCCTCTTGTCTGCTAGTATAACATCGTATGAAAAAGACCACACTTCCAACTATTCGTTTCAAAGCAAAACCAATTGATTTGGCAGATTTTATAGTTTTGCCAAAAAGTGTAAGTGACAAGGTTGAGGGTATCAATTTTGAAGGCATTATCGGAAGTCTACCCTTTCGATCCAAAATCCAAAAAGATAAAAAAGGAAATATGCAATTGATACTCAATGCATCCATGAAAACCGCTATAAAGAGAAATGGTGGAAACGATATTTCAATCGAAATTACGCGTATCGGAGATGAAATCGAGACCAGAATACCAGCAGAATTGCGCAAAGTCCTCGATTCAGCACCAAAAGCCAAAGCTGTATGGGATGACATCACTCCGATCGCAAGACGTGATTGGATCTTTTGGATAATTACAGGAAAGCTTGCAGAAACACGTGCGAAACGAATCGAGACTGCCATATCCAAGCTTTCATCAGGGATGCGGAGAGTATGCTGTTTCCCTGGGATTAATTGGTTGATGAAAAATGGGTAGCAGATCTTTTTGCTATACTCAATCCATGCACATAATCTTCATACTAATTAAATGGGTAATCTATATTATCCTCATTCTTGCCACACTTCTCGCCTGTATATTCGCTATTGTGAATTTTTCTACCAAAGCATCCAATGACCGGGATTGGAATGTCGATCAGGCCATTCTCCCTTCTGCCGAAATCGATGGCGACATTGTATCGATACGCAATATTAGGAATTTTTCATATAAATCTACATCGGATTATGAACCAGCATATTATGACAAGACTTTTGATTTGAGTAAGCTAAAACGAGTTTGGTATATCGTGGAGCCATTTTCGGGCATACCTGGTTCGGCACATACTTTCCTCAGCTTTGAATTTGAAGAAGATCAATTCATTTCCATCTCTGTCGAAATCCGAAAGGAAAAAGGAGAGTCATATCATCCGGTCAAAGGACTTTTTAATAAATATGAACTAATGTATGTCATCGCTGATGAAAGAGATGTAATCAAGCTACGATCAAATTATAGAAAAGATCTGGTATATGTATATCCTGCAAAGACAACAAAGGAAAAAGCTCGGGCTTTGTTTTTGGATATGATCAATCGGGCCAATGATCTGAAAGAAAATCCAGAATTCTACAATACAATCACCAATACCTGCACCACCAATATCGTCCAGCATATCCGTAAAATAACACCCGACCGAGTACCGCTATTCAATCTCCGCATCCTCCTGCCTGCAAACTCCGATCAACTAGCCTATGAGCTGGATCTCATCGATACTGATTTAACATTAGAAGAAGCCCGCAAGCGATATTTCATCAATGACCGCGCTCTCGAATATGCGGATAGCGAGGATTTTTCGGTGAGGATTCGGGAGGAGTGATTGGGTTTTAGAGATTTACTTACGCAAAATCTTCTCCATCAGCACAAAATCCTTGTGACCATAATGTTTTTTTAGTGTTGCAACTTCCTCATACCCCAATTTCTTATACAAATCCCTCGCCTCCCAATCAACCCCAGTCTCAAGCCAAATTTTGTGAATGTTTAGACTCTTACATACCTCTTCGGCTTTAGCCACTAGGCTTGCGGCCACCCCTTGCTTTCGGAAGGATTGCCCTACAATCAGTGACTCAATCTCAGCTGTACCCATTTCCGTGCGAGTCTTGATATATCCCATAATCCCTCCATCATCATCTAGTGCAACAAGCATAGATTCAACCTCGTCAAAATCTACGAGTTCCGTATTATCAAAATGTAACTTGTCTACTGGTTCCCATTCTGCGGCTTTGAAGGCATCCAGTTTGGTTTTGTCTATTGCAGATCCATCGATGATTTTCATATTGAGAGTATAGCAGTAAAAGGAGATAGTGCTGATTTTTTATGGCTTTCTTATTTTTGATCTATTTGAAATAAAAATCCCAATGATGAATGCTCCGATGATTATAAATCCAGTTATCAGTACCACATCTTCTTGTCTTGTTGGAGCGAGCCAGCCAATAGCTTTTGCGATAATCGGAAATGCCAATATAGAAATAACAGTGACAAGATACCATTTCCCAAGATCGGTCTTCGAATTCAGATAATCCCCTTGCTTTATAATCACGACATCGTTCATTACAGCATCTTCTCGATTGAGGTCCTCACTTGAATTATTCCTACTAGCACGCAATATGGCGTAAATTATTAAACCGGGCATGAGAATTGCAATAGAGCATGCCAAGATAATCTGCCATACAGCCAAGTCCATATTGGCATGCATCAGGTATCCGACCAAAGCTAGTAATAGCAAATATAATAGAGCGGACAGAGTGATTGATGTTTTGGCGGTGTAGGAGAGGAGGTTTTTCATTTATAAATTATATTATAGCAATTTTAGAGATGCTATACTTTCAGCATAAAAGAAACCACCGACGAGTTCTCATTCGTACTGAAACCTTGATATCGATGCAACTCATGCGCGATAACTTAAATTCAGATCGCCGAGGGGGGCACTTGGCGATGTTTGAACCTTCTTGATTTGAAAACCTAATAAATACCCGCTTCCCTAAAGTGGCTTCCGATCTTATACAGGACGACTACACAGAATGCGAAGATGACGATCTACAAGACCGTCGCCACGACCCTCATAAACCTAGAATTTGTTTTCTTATACTCTTCCACCAGCTTTTTATAGAAGATAATGGCCAATGCAAGCGATGCGATAACGAACAGCCATATATTATAAACAAAAAATATTGCGGCAGCTGCAACTGGAACAAGCCACAAATTCAAGGGCCAAAAGGCAAGCCATCCCGAACCATCGTCTTTCTGGTCTGATCTATTATTAAGCTTGAAGCTTCCTTTTGAGATATGCATAATAAAATGATACCACATTAAGAATTCGTTGGCTGCGATCTCTGGTCAGGTACGTACCAGGTCAGATGCAGTAAGGATATTTTAGCACTATTGCCGACTACTCGGTGACCTGTCTAGGTCGGGTTTACTATTAACCTTCAGATTGAAATTCAGAGAACGGAACCCCATTCTCATAATTCTTAAGAGCGAACTTAACAGAAGGGACTATGTTCGTAGGGAGATCATTTAGTGGGAACCATTGCATATCATCACATTTGTCTTCTTCCATAACTTTTGGATCACCTGTCCAACCTTGTGCAGTAAAAAAGAAATCTATATAAATTGATTTTCTGTGCATTACGTGAACAAATTTAGTATCTTCTGATTTTATATCAACTCCGGTTTCTTCTTTTGTCTCGCGTAATAAAGCACCTATCATGGTTTCGTCTTCTTCTAAATGGCCAGAGGGTAGACCATAATTGCCATCTTGCCACCCAGTATTATATCTACGACCTAGAAGAACTTTGTCGTCTTTTATAAGAATTATATAAACAGCTACTCTAAGCTTTAATCTTTCCATATCATGAATTATAACAATTTCAAGACTTAGTCCCAAACCCCTCTAGGTCCTTCGATACTTTTCTAGACTGCTGGGGGCGTGGTACGATGTTGGTACCTTTTTGACCCTGCTACAAGCTATCGACATACCTTAGCGAAATTCCAGCGCTTAATTTGCTATTATTAACGATGTGTAAGTCTTTATCATTCTAATATATAAAAAATGGGAAATTTAGAAGTACCTCAAGAATTACAGAACATTGACACGCTCTCGTCACATTTGGCAACTGGCTTTTTAATCACCATCGTCGTAATAGTACTTTTCTTCGTCGTTCGGGATCAGAAGCGAAAGAAGGCAGGGCCTGTCGCAGATAATGCAGCCCAACCGGCACAAAATATTTCTGCAGGCCAAAGGGTGCGTCGTACAGGACTGTTTACCTTTGTCCTGATCATCACGATAATCTCAGGTATCACCTCGATATTTGGAGGCGAAATGGTAATTGGATCAATAACAGCTCCTGAAGGGGTTGGTCAAGTCGCAGCAATGTTTATCGGTCTTCCTTTATTAGTCATATCAATAACAATCTTTGCAATTGCCCTTTGGAGGACAATTGTCATTTACAAAAGGAGTAAGTAAAAAATCATACAATCGATGCTACACCGGTCGCTCTAGGCACTCGTGCTAGCTCTTATTGGCTGGGGGCGTGATACGATGTTGGAACCTTTATCGCCGAATCCTGGTTGGAAAATTCTGTTCCAGGAACTTATCCACCTTCTTAACATCGAAAGTATCGAGAAATATCTTTGCCGTGCCTTCAGACCAGGTTACTGAGAGTGTCGCCCGACCCTTCCCCAGATACGGATCGGAAACCCCCAATACCTGTTCGTGCGATTGGCGTTCGATATGCACATCCGTGACGGAGGAGACAGGGAAAGCATAGGAGATCGTGCGAATAATGCCGAGGCCCACACCTGCAGAATGCCTCATTGATTTTATGCTCAAATTGCCATCTTTGATCTTGATATGCAGGGAAAATGACTGTGCAGTTTTCCAAATAAAGAAAAGCGCCAAGGCGATCGTCAGTGACTTGTAGAACATCGATGTTTCGGTTACAAAGAAATCATAATACACAAACTGAATGATCACAGCGGTGATGACGACGAAAAGAAGATGGACGGAAGCCTTTGAGCCGACTTTCATTAATTTTTCTTAAATTTCCCGATAACGAATTTAAAAATGCCGATGACGATGAATAGCGTTCCACCGAAGCCGAAGATCGCAGCCATGAGCGTTTCCGCGCCGCCAGACATGTCGATAAGCCGAGCATAGTCCTCAAGATATAATGCGGCAAGCAATATTACATAAAATACGATTCCTAATATGATCCATGATTTCGAAGACCTGTTCGTGTTTTGCATATTGAAATGATATCACAAATAAAACAATGCTCGTGCTGGGGGACTAGGACTCGAACCTAGATAAACGGAACCAAAATCCGTTGTCCTACCATTAGACGATCCCCCAATGCGCCTACTTTACACTAATTTGCCAGTATCGGGCAAGGCTAAAATTAGCGACTATCCATTTGCAAAATCCCCTCCATAGGAGTACGCTTTATGGAGACCGATCAGAAAAACCTCAACCGCTCTTTGGAGCATAGAAAGGAACACCAATGAAAATAAGTGAGATACCGATGTATTTGTTCGGACTTCCGTTCATGATCATCTTCGCAGCATTCATGGTCATGATCATGATAATCGGCCTCATCATGGCCGCTTTCGGCAATAAAACCTGCCAGAACTTCATCTCGCAGGCTTTCAAAATCAAGTTCTGGCGTCGTCGACGTCTGATCAGACAATTGGCGTAGCTACCCAACC